>Ga0268289_100033_pt1 | contig 120297 bp, 116 predicted proteins | sample MetspNORM_FD_191340 | JGI IMG/M metagenome (GOLD analysis project Ga0268289, IMG submission 191340) | Soil microbial communities from San-Diego area, Southern California, United States - Methylocaldum sp. NOR-M | ecosystem: Environmental > Terrestrial > Soil > Desert | place: USA: California... | reverse complement strand
GAGCTTGTCGAAGGGCTGTTCTTTCTTTGCGATGCAGAAAACAAAGAACGGTGCTTCGACAAGCTCAGCACGAACGGAAGAAGGGGTGATGCCGATTTACGGCTCGCTGCCCTACGTCGCTGCCGGTAGCCGCAGCCGCACGAGCAGCCCGCCCAGATCCTCGCTCTCTTCCAGCCCCACCGTGCCGTCGTAGATCTCCGCCACGTCGCGCACGATCGCGAGGCCAAGCCCGGTGCCCGGCTTGTTGCTGTCGAGCCGCGCGCCCCGGTCGAACAGCCGCGCGCGGTCTTCCTCGGCGATGCCCGGGCCGTCGTCCTCGATCAGGAACTCGACGAAGCCCGCCTCGCCGCGCACCGTCGCGAACACGCTGCCCCCGCCGTATTTGGCGGCGTTCTCGATCAGATTGCCCAGCATCTCGTCGAGATCCTGCCGCTCGACATGGACCTGCAGGTCGCGCGGGCCGTCGAGATCGAACCGCACGTCGGGATAGAGGCGCGAGACCGCGCGCTCGACCGCTTCGAGGCTCGGCCACACCTCGGCGCGGCTGTGCGCATGGCCGCGCCGGCCCACCGCGCGCGCGCGCGCCAGATGGTGATCGACCTGGCGGCGCATCGTCTTCGCCTCGCGTACCACCGTCTCGGCGAGATCGTCGGCCTGCGCTGTCGCGGCGTTCATGATCACCGTCAGCGGCGTCTTGAGCGCATGCGCGAGGTTGCCCGCGTGGCGCCGCGCTTCCTCGGCCTGGCGCTCGTTGTGCGCGATCAGCGCGTTCAATTCCTCGACCATCGGCACGACCTCGACCGGCATCGGCCCTTCGACGCGCTGGAGCTTGCCTTCGCGCATCCGCGCGATCTCGAGGCGCACCTTCCTGAGCGGCAGCAGGCCGTAGACCGTCTGGAGCGCCGCCATCACGATCAGCCCGAGCGCGAGCAGCAGGAACGACCGCACCAGCGTTCGCCTGAGTACCGCGATCTCGGCGTCGAGCGTCGCGCGGCTCTCGGCGACCTGGAAGCGCCACCAGGTCGACGATCCGGGCAGCTTGACGTCGCGTTCCAGGATGCGCAGCCGCTCGTTCGGGAATTGCGCGCTGTCATAGGCGTGGATCTCGACGTCGTGATGCGCCGGATTGTAGCCCAACCGGCGGTCCCACAAGGATCGCGACGGGAAATCCTCGTGCCCCGGCGCGCTCACCTGCCAATAGAGCCCCGAATAGGGTTCCAGCGTGCGCTGGTCGGCGAGTTCGCGGTTGAAGATCACCTCGCCGTCCGGCCCGATCTCGGCCGAGACGATCAGCGAGGTCAGCATATATTCGATGCCGTTGTCGAAATTGCTGGTGATCGCGTCCTTCAGCACCTTGTCGAGCGCGAAGCCGCCGCCCGCGAGCAGCAGCGCGATCCACGCCGCCGCGATCAGGATCATGCGCCGACTCAGCGAGCCGGAAACGCGGACGTCCGCCTTTTCCTGGGGTTCGGTGGCGGTCGCCATCAGCCGGTCGCCGATAGACTGCCCCGTTCGTGCTGAGCTTGTCGAAGCACCGTTTTTCCTTTCGCGGTAGAAGAACGGCCCTTCCCCCGGATCAAGTCCGGGGTCAGGGCGAACGGAAGACTAGCTTTCGCGGCGATCGTCGGGGTCTTCGAGACTGTAGCCGAGCCCGCGGATCGTGGTGATCACGTCCTGGCCCAGCTTCTTGCGGATGCGCGTAACGAACACCTCGATCGTGTTCGAATCGCGGTCGAAATCCTGGTCGTAGATGTGCTCGATCAGCTCGGTGCGGCTCACCACCTTGCCCTTGTGGTGGAGGAGATAGCTGAGCAACTTGTATTCCTGCGCGGTCAGCTTCACCGGCTCGCCGCCCTTGGAGACCTTGCCCGATCGCGTGTCGAGCCGCACGTCGCCCGCGGTCAGCTCGCTCGAGGCATTGCCCGAGGCGCGGCGGATCAGCGCGCGCAGCCGGGCGATCAGTTCCTCGGTCTGGAACGGCTTGGCGAGATAATCGTCCGCGCCCGCGTCGAGCCCGGCCACCTTGTCCGACCAGCTGTCGCGTGCGGTGAGCACCAGCACGGGCATCGCGCGCTCTTCCTTGCGCCAGCGGTCGAGCACCGTCAGCCCGTCGATCTCGGGCAAGCCGAGATCGAGCACCACGGCGTCGTAGGTTTCGGTCGAGCCCAGGAAATGCCCTTCCTCGCCGTCGGTGGCGAGATCGATCGCATAACCCGCGCCTTCGAGCGTGTTCTTGAGCTGCTGCCCCAGGCTCGGCTCATCCTCGACGATCAGAACGCGCACGTGCAATCTCCCTGTTCATGGCCCCGGCGGCGGGCCGCTCAGCGGTCGGTCCGGCCGATGATCTTGCCTGTCCGCCCATCGACGTCCACCCAGATGACGACTCCATCGCGCAGGAATTTGAGCGTGTAAATGGCGCTCGCGGAATCGAAGACGAAGCCGATGTAGCGCGAATCCTTCATCGCCGGCACGATCCGCCGTTCGATGTCGCGCAACGGCAGGATGCGGCCGTTGCGGCGCGCCTCGAACGCCTCCTGCTGGTCGCCGCGACGATGCTGCGCCGATTCCGCCAGGCTGGCGGATCCGGTGATCGCAAATGCCGAAAGGACGCAGAACGCAGCTTGAACGGCCATTCTCATGGCCTGTGGCATAGCCGGCGCGCGTTGAATAGCCTATGAATGCACTGGTCATTCGGCGGCAACTTGCCTTAAGCGGCGGCGCCATGGCAGCACCTGTCCTCGCATACGAAAATCTCGGTCTGATCCAGGGCGCCGGCTGGCTGTTCCGGGGGCTCGACGTACATATCGGCCCACGCGACCGGCTCGCGCTGATCGGCCGCAACGGCGCGGGCAAGACGACCTTCTTCAAGGCGCTCGCCGGGCTGATCGACACCGACGAGGGCCGCCGCACGATCAAGCCCGGCACCAATGTCGTGCTGCTGGAACAGGAGCCCGATCTCGCGGGCTGCGAAACCTTGCTCGATTACGTGCTACGCGGGCCCGACGCGCCCCCACGCCACGACGCCGAGGCGATCGCCGATCAGATCGGCATCGACCTGTCGCGTCCTGCGGCGACGGCATCCGGCGGCGAGCGCCGCCGGGCCGCGATCGCGCGCGCGCTGGGGCAGGGGCCCGACGTGCTGCTGCTCGACGAGCCCACCAACCATCTCGATCTCGCCGCGATCGAGTGGCTGGAGGACTGGCTGGGCCGCTATTCGGGTGCGTTCATCGTCATCAGCCACGATCGCACCTTCCTCACGCGCCTGACGAAGCAGACCTTGTGGCTCGATCGCGGCCAGCTCCGCCGCAACGAAGTCGGCTATGGCGGGTTCGAGGCGTGGACCGAGGCGGTCTATGCCGAGGAAGCACGCGCCGCCGAGAAGCTCGACGCCAAGCTCAAGCTCGAATTTCACTGGCTCGAACGCGGCGTCACCGCGCGCCGCCGCCGCAACCAGGGCCGCCTCGCCAAGCTCCACGAAATGCGTGCCCAGCGCGCCGCGATGCTCGGGCCGCAAGGCACCGCCAAGCTCGTCACCGCCAGCGACGACGTGCGCACCAAGACCGTGATCGACGCCAAGAACGTCACCAAGCGCTACCCCCTTACTCCGTTCGCTTCGAGCGAAGTCGAGAAGCTGGGCATGGAGACTCGTGTCTCGACGTCGCTCGACACGAACGGCGGTGAATATCGCACGATCATCAAGGAGTTCACGCTCCGTGTGCAGCGTGGCGACCGGATCGGCGTGGTCGGTGCCAACGGTGCGGGCAAGACGACGCTGCTCAAGCTCCTGACCGGCGAGATCGCCCCCGACGAGGGCAGCGTCACCCTCGCCAAGACGCTCGACGGCGTGATCATCGATCAGCAACGCACGCTGATGGCCCCCGACAAGCGTGTCCGCGACGTGCTCGCCGATGGCGGGGACTGGATCGAGGTGCTGGGGCACAAGAAACACATCAAAGGCTATTTGAAGGAATTCCTGTTCGATCCCGAGCTGTCGGACGCGCTCGTCGGCACGCTGTCGGGCGGCGAGCGCTCGCGATTGCTGCTCGCGCGCGAATTCGCCCGCCATTCCAACCTGCTGGTGCTCGACGAGCCGACCAACGACCTCGACATGGAGACGCTCGATCTGCTCCAGGAAGTGATCGCGGATTATGACGGCACGGTGCTGATCGTCAGCCACGATCGCGACTTCCTCGATCGCACCGTCACCGTGACGCTCGGCCTCGACGGCTCGGGCAAGGTCGACGTGGTCGCCGGCGGCTACGAGGATTGGGAACGCAAGCGCACACCCCGCGCCGAGCCGAAGAAGGCGACGGCGAAAGCCGCGCCCGCGCCGTCCGCGCCGCCGCAGAAACCGGCCAAGCTCAGCTACAAGGACCAGCGCGACTATGATTTGCTGCCGATGCGCATCGAGGAGCTCGACGCTGCGATCGCGCGAGACGAGGCCGCGCTCGCCGATCCCGATCTCTACGCGAACGATCCCAAGCGCTTCGCCGCGCTGATGGCCGCGATCGAGAAGGCGCGCGCCGAAAAGGAAACAGCCGAATTGCGCTGGCTCGCCCTCGCCGAGCAGGTCGAGGCGCTGGCGGGGTAGAGCTTGTGAAACGGTAGCGGTGCCGGCCCGCTCCCCCACCCGGCCACCCAATGCGATTATCCTATGGGTGGTCGGGTGGGGGAGCGGGCCGGTGCCGATCCAGCAAAGCTGAAAACGACCCTAAACCTCGTCGAGCGTCAGCGTCACGCGCGTGCCGGTCGGCCCGGTTTCGGTCGACAGCGCGCCGCGCGCCTGCCGCGCGAAGGCGTCGATCAGGCGCGAGCCCAGCCCGCCGTCAGGATCGCGCGACTTGCGCTTGCCCGCCATGCCGACGCCGTCGTCGGTCACCGTCACCCGGCAGCCCTCGCCGTTCCTGCGGAACACGATCTCGATATTGCCATGGTCGCGGCCAGCGAAGGCGTGCTTGGCGGCGTTGGTGACGAGTTCGTTGACGACGAGCCCGATCGAGACCGCACGATCGCGCGGCAGCAACGCCTCCTCGGCGTCGCAGGTCAGGCGGATCGCGCCGCGCAGGATCAGCGAATCGGCGAGCGCCGCGCACAATTCCGCCAGATAGGCTCGCATCTCGACCGCGCCCGGTCCCGCGCCGCCGCGGTAGAGATGGCGGTGCGCCCGCGCGATGCTCTCGACCCGCTGGAGCGCGGCCGACAGCGCCTCGGCGGTGGGGGCGTCGGCGCGGCGGCGCTGGAGATCGAGCAGGCTCGCGACGATCGCGAAATTGTTCTTCACGCGATGGTCGAATTCCTGGAGAAACAGGTCGCGATCGGCGATCTGGCGGTCGCGCTCCTCGGCGGCGCGGCGCGCGGCGCGGCGGAACATCTCGGCGATCACCAGCGTCATCGCGGTGGTGATGATCACCACGCCCAGCGTCGCAGCACGATTGGGCCCGGCAAAGGCGAAAGGCAGCCGAACGGGGACGATGTGATACCAGGAGCCCCCGATCGCGACGACCGCCGTCAACAATCCAGACGGCCAGCGCGCGAGCAAGGTCGCGACGAGCACCGCGGGGTAGACGAGCGCGAACGGCGCGCCGCCCTCCAGCACGACCTCGAAGAAAATGCGGAACAGGCCGGCGCCGCCCAGGCACAGCACCGCGACCCCGATCTGGGTCGCCCATTCGGGCAGCGCCGGGCTCAGCCGGTCGGGCAGGTCGAGTTCGCCGAAACGTGACATGGTGCGCGATTGGCGCTGCTCGCGTGTCGGCTGTCAATCGATAAAATCGCGAGCGAACGCGATGCGGAACAAGGCCTTACACCGTTTTACCGTTCCGCCCCGCCAGATCGACGACATATTGCCACGCGACGCGCCCCGAGCGGCTGCCCCGCCGCGTCGCCCAGCCGACCGCGTCTTGCGGATCGAACGGCAGGCCATAGGCTTGCGCATAGCCGCGCACGATCTCCAGATAGCCGTCCTGATCGACGACGTGGAAGCCGAGGCTGAGCCCGAACCGATCGGCGAGCGCGAGATGATCGTCGACCGCGTCGCGCGGGTTGATCGCACTTTCCTGCTCGGCGATGTCGCGCGGCACCAGATGCCGACGGTTCGACGTGACCACCAGCCGCGCGTTGGCCGGCCGCGCCTCGGCGCCGCCCTGCAGCATCGATCGCAGCGCGCGCGCGTCGCTCGCCGCATCGAAGCCCAGATCGTCGATGAACAGCGCGAACGCGCGGCCCACCGGCGCGATCGCGTCGAACAGCGCGGACAGGTCGTCGAGCCGATGCGTCACCACCTCGACCAGGGCCAGCGCGCCGCCCGCCGCCTGCACATGCGCGACCGCGCTCTTGACCAGCGCCGACTTGCCCGTCCCGCGCGCGCCCCACATCAGCACGTCCTGCGCGGCATGGCCTGCCGCCAGCCGCTCGAGATTGGCGACCAGCGCCGCCTTCTGCTTGTCGATCCCGTGCAGCATGGCGAGCGGCAAGGGCGCGAACTGGCGCGCCGCTGCCAGCCCCTCGCCGCGCCATACATAGGCCGGGTGCGCCAGCGGATCGGCCGGGGCCGGCGGCGGCGGGGCCAGCCGCTCCAACGCGGCGGCGATGCGATGGATCGGATCGGTCATGACCGAGCCTCTATCCGAGGAAAGGGTGTCCGTCAGCCCTTCACCGCGCCGCCGTCGCCTGCGCCAGATGCGCGCGCAATCCCGGATGGTCGGGTGCGGTGGCGACCGCCTGGCGGAGGAGCTGGCGCGCGGCGGCGCGCTTTCCCGCCTTGAACAATGCCCAGCCATAAGCGTCGGCGATCGCCGGATCGAGCGGCGCGCGCGCATGCGCCGCCGCCGTCAGCCGCACTGCGTCCGCCGTGTCGCCGCGCCCGAGATGCGCCGCGCCCAGTTCGGCGAGCAACACGGCATCGGTATCGCCAAATCGCGCGCGCAATCCTTCCAGCGTGGCAATCGCCGCATCCCATTGCCCCGCCGCCAATTGCCATCGCGCCGTCAGCCGCCGCGCATCGAGGCTCTCCGGGTTTTGCGCCAGATAGAGCCCCAGCGTGCGCGCCGCTTCCTCGCGCCGCCCGGCCTTGTCGAGCGCGGTCACCAGCCGCAGCGCGGTGGGCGCGTCGAAGCGCAGATCGGCGGCGCGCGCATAGGCCGCCACGGCGTCGCCGCTGCGCCCCGCCATATCGAGCAGGTCGCCCATCAGCAGGTGCGCCGCCGGCGCGCCGGGCGCGGTGCGTGCCAGTTGCCATGCACGGGCCAGCGCCGCATCGCCCTGATGCGCATCGACCAGGGCGCGCACGTAATCGACCGCCGCGCGCGGATCGCCTGGCGCATCATTGGCCGCCGCGGCGAGGACCGCGAGGCCGTCATCCGCGCCGAACGGCGTTGCCGCATCGCGGCCGGGCGACGCCGCGCGATCCAGATAGAGCCCTGCCTGATCGCGATCGCCGATCGCCTCGAACGCCCGGCCGAACAGCGCGAGCGTATAGCGGTCGGCATCGCCGCGCTGCGCCGCCGGCCGCAGCGTCTCGATCGCGCCCTTGGCATCGCCGGCCCTGAGCAGCGCCGCGCCGAGCAGGCGGCGCGCGGTCAGATTGTAGGGCTGGGAACCCAGCAGCGCCCGCCACTGGTCGATCGCCTGTTCGTAGGCGCCGTCGCGATAATCGAGCAGCCCGCCGAGCAGCAGGACGGCGGGCTTGCCGTCCAGCGCGCCGCCGGTTTTCGCGAGCAGGACGCGCGCGAGATCGAACCGGCGCGCGCGCGCGGCGAGCACCGCTTGCAGATAATAAGCGCGCGGATCGGCGGGGTCGGCGGCGATCGCGCGGCGCGTCACCGCCAGCATGGCGCGCGTACGGCCGAGATCGCCCAGCGTCGCGCCGTCCTCGACCAGCACGTCGAGGTCGTTCGGATCGCGCTTCAGCGCCGCCTCGAACCACGGCAGCGCGGCGACGAGCCCGTATCGGCTGCGTACCAGCGTGCCGTTGAGGACGAGCAGGCCGGGCGTCTCGGGGGCGATTGCGTTTGCCCGCATCGCTGCGTCGATCGCACCGCCCGGATCGCCGGCATTGCGGCGGATCACGGCGAGATCGGTCCAGGCCGCGGCATCGTTACGGTCGAGCAGCGGCGCGAGTTGCGCCTGCGCTGCGCCGATATTGCCCTGCGCGGCCATTGCGCGGGCACGCACGCGGGTCGCGTAGGCGGCATAACGCGGCGGCGCCTTCGCCGCCTCGGCGATGGCGCGATCGGGGTCGCCCTGCAGCAGCCACGCATCGGCGAGCAGATGATGCGCCCGCGCGGCCGCGAACCCGGATTGCAAGGCGCGCGCGAGTTCGTCCTCGGCGGCATCGCCGTCGCTTTGCGCGAGGTGCAGGCGGGCCGCGAAGGCGTGCGCCAGCCCCCATGTCCTGTCGGCCTTTGTCGCCTCGGTCGCCGCCGCCAGCGCACCGCTCACATTGCCGCGGCGGAACAGCACCAGCCCGTGCGTCAGCGCCTCGGTCGCGGCGGCGTGGTCGGGCGCCGGCTCGGGGCGTGGTGCGACCGCGTAGAGCGCGGTGACGAGAACGGCCATGCCCGCCAGCGCCAGCGCCGCCGTCGCGCGCCGCGACAATCGCAGCTTGCGCCGCCGCCGTCCGTCGCGCTGCGTCCATCGGCGGCGCTTGCGGCGCGCGACGTCGGTCCCCGGGCGATCAAGCATGAAGGTCGTAATTCTTGAGCAGGTCGTAGAGCGTCGGCCGGCTGATCCCGAGCAATTTGGCGGTGTTCGAGATATTGCCCTCGGCGCGCGCGAGCGCGTGGCGGATCGCTTTCCTGTCGGCGCGCTCGCGCGCGGCCTTGAGGTTGATCGGCGCGTCGTCGGCAGCGGCGTCGAGGTCGAGATCGGCGGCCGTCACCATCTTGCCCTCGGCCATGATCACCGCGCGTTTCACCCGGTTTTCGAGTTCGCGGACATTGCCCGGCCAGCCCCAGGCGTCGATCGCGGCGCGCGCATCCGCGGAGAGCGCTGCCGCCTGGCTGCGCATCGCGGCGGCGTGCTTCCTGATGAAATGCGTCGCCAGCAATCCTGCGTCGCCCGGCCGCTCGGCGAGCGCGGGGATCCGCACCACGATCTCGGCGAGCCGATAATAGAGATCCTCGCGAAAGCGCCCGTCGGCGACCATCGCGTCGACGTCCTGATGCGTCGCGCACACGATGCGGGTGTCGACCGCGATCTGCTGGCGCCCGCCGATCCGCTCGATCACGCGTTCCTGCAGGAAACGCAGCAGCTTGACCTGCAAGGGCAGCGGAATGTCGCCCACCTCGTCGAGGAACAGCGTGCCGCCCGCGGCCTGTTCGATCTTGCCGATCACGGTCTTGACCGCGCCGGTGAACGCGCCGCGCTCGTGCCCGAAGAGCTCGCTTTCGAGCAACGTTTCGGGGATCGCGGCGCAGTTGATCGCGACGAACGCGCCTTTGGCCCGCGGGCTCGCCTCGTGCAGCCCGCGCGCGAGCAGCTCCTTGCCCGTGCCGCTCGCGCCGAGCAGCATCACCGTCACGTCGGCGGGGGCGACGCGCTCGATCGTGCGCATGACCTTGAGCATTTCCGGGGCGGCGGTGATGATGCCGCCCAGTCCCTCGGCCGCGCCGCCGCGGTCGGCCAGCCGCCGGTTCTCGGCCTCGAGCGCATGGACATGGAAGGCGCGCGCGACGATCAGCCCCAGCGCATCGATGTCGATCGGCTTCTGATAGAAATCCCAGGCGCCGTCGCCGATCGCGCGCAACGCGCTCTCGCGCGCGCCGTGGCCGGAAGCGACGATGATCTTGGTGTCGGGTTTGAGCGCGAGCATCTCGGCCAGCGTCGCGAAGCCTTCGCTCACCCCGTCGGGGTCGGGCGGCAGGCCGAGGTCGAGCGTCACCACATCGGGTTCCTCGGCGCGCAGCAGGTCGATCGCGCTCGCGCGGTCGCCGGCGACGAGCACCTCGTAATCGTCATAGGCCCAGCGCAATTGCCGCTGGAGCCCCAGATCGTCCTCGACGATCAGCAGCTTGCGCGCGCTCATGCTGCCCCCCTCCCGTTCGTTTCGAGCGAAGTCGAGAAACGGCATTCTGAGATATGCTTTTCGACTACGCTCGAAGCGAACGGTTGGAGATCGACGCTCATGCCGCTTCTCCCAGCGCGGCGCGGCGCGCGGCGGGCAATGTCACGCGAAACCGCGTGCCTTCGCCCTCACGGCTGGCGACCGTCACTTCGCCGCTCATCGCCGCGGCGAGCTGGCGCGCCTCGAACGCGCCGATTCCGAACCCGCCCGGCTTGGACGAGACGAACGGACGAAACAATTGATCGCGCACGAAGGCGGGCGTCATCCCGCAACCGCGGTCGATCACGTCGATCGCCACGTGTGCGCCGTCGGTCGAGACCGCGAGCGTCACCGGTTCGGCGGTCGGGCTCGCCTCGATCGCGTTCTGGACGAGATGGCCGAGGATGAGCTCGAGGCGTGCCGGGTCGGCCTCGGCGATGGCATCGCGCGCGCCGGTGGTCACGATCGGGTGCTGCGCGCGCCGGCCCGCGGCGACGCGCTCGACCAGCGCCATCACCTCGGTCGCGCTCGGCGGATCGGCGCGGCTGCCGCCCGAATGGTGCTGCGACAGGCGCGCGAGCAGGTCGTTCATGCGCCCCGCCGATTCCTTCAGCGTCGCGATCATGTCGGCGCGGAAGGCGGGATTGTCGGCATGGCGTTCGGCGTTGCGGGCGACGAGGCTCAACTGGCTCACCAGATTCTTGATGTCGTGAAGGATGAAGGCGAAGCGCCGGTTGAACTCGTCGAACCGCCGCGCATCGGCGAGCGCGCCCTGCGCCCGCGCTTCGGCAAGGTAGCTCGCCACCTGCCGCCCGGCGATGCGCAGCAGGTCGAAATCCTCCCAGTCGAGCGCGCGGCCCAGCGCCGGCCGCGCCAGCAGGATTACGCCCGCCAACCGGTCGAAATGGACCAGCGGCACCAGCACCCAGGCGTGCGCGCAGTCGAGCATCCACATCGGCACGCTCGACAATTCGTCGGTCTCGCCCTCGCCGCCGCGCAGCCGGTCGAGCTCGACGATGCGGCCGCTCGATCCGAGGAACGCCGCCAGCGCCGCGTCGCCCGCCTGGCTCGGCAGCGCGTCGGGCGGCCAGTTCCACGCCGCGCCGAAGCCGAGCCCGCCGTCCTCGGGCACCAGCAGCAGCCCGCCGGGCGATTCGGTCAGGTCCGCGATCGCCTTGACGATGCGCTCGTCTAGCGGCGCGGCGTCCGCCCCGGGCCGCCCCAGCGTGTCGGTGAAGCGCACCCACTCGGCGCGATAATCGTAGCGGTGCCGGAACAGATGCTTGGCGAGCTTGACCCTGATCCACGCGCGCAGCCACGGGCTCGACAGCAAGGTGAGTGCGGCGGCGGTCGATCCGAACACGAATGCGGTTTGCGCCACGCGCGCATAGGTGCCCCCCAGCGCCGCGATCGCGCTCGTTGCCAGCGCCATCGACAACACATAGACCGCGACGCCTGCCAGCGAGAGCGATTGATACGCCACCGTGCGCGACAGGTTGAGCGTCCAGTTGCCGTTGCGATGGACCGCGAGCGCGAATACCGGCGCCAGCGCGGCGACCGCGAACCCGCTCAGCGCGACCAACCGGCCTTGCCCCGCGACCTCCGCATAGCCGGCGGTCGCGAGCAACAGGTCGATCAGCCAGAAGGCCGCCAGCGCCGCCACCGCGAGCCGGATGCCGTCGCGCGCGCGTGGCGCGACGGCCGCATAGAGGTGATGCACCAGCACCAGCGCCGACACCGCGACCATCATCTCGAGCACCAGGCGGATTTGGACGAGCCGCGGGTCGGGCGCGAGGCCCCGTGTCGCCAGCCCCAGGATGAGGCCTGCCGCCACGATCGTCCCCACCACGGCATAGATTCCGGTGATCGCCGCGCTCTCCTCGGCCCGCCGCCCGCGTCGTGCGAGCGCGTACATGAAGGCGAGCCAGGCGAGGTTGCGCAGCGATTCGGTCAGCCGCGGCGCCACTTCGCGCGCGTCGATCCCTGCCACCGCGAGCGCCCACAAGGCGGTCGTCCCCAGGGCGATCAGGAAGGCCAGCCTTGGCAGCGCCGTGCCCGCGCCGCGCACCTGCGACACCGCGAGCATCGCGAACGCGAGCGCCGCCAGCGCATGCCCCCACAGGATGAGCGGCTGCGTCACCGCGCGAAACGCCTTTTGCCCGAAACCCCGCCCGTTCGCCCTGAGCCTGTCGAAGGGCCGCTCTTCTTCTCTCGCGCCGAAAGGAAGAACGATGCTTCGACAAGCTCAGCATGAACGGAAGAAGCGTCGACCAAGGCAGCCATCCTTACCGCGCGCCCTCGGGCCACAGCACGACGCGGATCGTCTGCAGCAGGATCAGGAGGTCGAGGAAGGGCGAATAATTCTTGGCGTAATAGAGGTCGTATTCGAGCTTCTGTCGCGAATCCTCGATCGACGCGCCATAGGGATAGTTGATCTGCGCCCAGCCGGTGATCCCCGGCTTCACCATGTGGCGCTCGGCGTAATAAGGCAGCTTGGCTTCCAGATCCTCGACGAACTGCGGCCGTTCGGGGCGCGGGCCGACGAAGCTCATCTCGCCCTTGAGCACGCTCCACGCCTGCGGCAGCTCGTCGATCCTGAGCTTGCGGATGATGCGCCCGACGCGGGTGATGCGCGGATCGTCCTTCTCCGCCCACACCGCTTTTCCCGCCACCTCGGCGTCCTGCCGCATCGATCGCAGCTTCACGATGTCGAAGCCCTGGTTGTAGAGCCCCACCCGCCGCTGGCGGTAGAACGCCGGCCCGCGGCTCTCGAGCCTGATCGCGATCGCCACCAGCAGGATCAGCGGCAGCGCCAGCACCAGCAGCACGAGGCTCGCTGCGATATCGAACAACCTTTTGACCAGGCTGGAAAGCATCCGGCTCGACGAAAAACCGTCGGAAAAGATCAGCCACGACGGATTGACGCTGTCCAAATCGACCCGCCCCGTCTCGCGCTCGAGGAAGGTCGAAATCTCGTTGACGTGAACTCCGGTGGTCTTGATCCGCAGCAAATCCTTGAGCGGCAGCGCGTTGCGCCGCTCCTCGAGCGCGAGCACCACCTCGCTGGCGTTGAGCAGCACCACGTGGTCGGCGAGGTTGTAGATCGCGTCGCGCGCGATCGCCTCGGGGATGACGCGATTGCCCTCGTTCATCGCGACATAGCCGACGACGACGAACGCCGCCCCCGGCGCCGCCGCGAGCGCCTTCAATCGCGCCGCCCGCGGTCCCGCGCCGAGCACGACGATGCGCCGCTTGAACACCTGGCTCCCCAGCGTCTTGCCGAGCAGGATGCGAAGCGCGATCAGCGCCACCGCGGCGAAGCCCATCGCGTAGAGCAGGTTCGATCGCCAGAAGGTGAGCGCCGGCACCAGGAAGAAGATCAGGCTCAGGAAGATCGTGCCGAGCGACACCGCGACCAGCAGCCGCGCGGTCGCGAACCGCAGCGATTGCAGCGCATCGGCGCCATAGACCCCCACCGCGATCATCGCGAGCTCCAGGCTCAGCGCAAAGCTCGCGAGCTGCGGAATGCGGTGGACGATCGGCTCCACGCCCATGCCGATCTGGTGCGCGCGGATCACCCAGCCCAGCTCGGCTGACACCAGCAGCAGCACGATGTCGAGCAGCCCGAGCAGCAGCACGGCGTTGGGCACATAATGCTTGAACAGCCTGATCATCGCGGGCGTCCTAACAGCGAAGTGTAAACAAATCCGACACGATCCGGCCCCGAAGCCGACGTCCAAACGAATGCGCCCTCATCCCGACTTTCGTCAGGATGACGGCTTTTTGCTCGCGATCTGTTTGACGTGCGGTTTCCCCCGCCCAACCAACACCCTACATCAAGGCCACAGCAAGGAGCCCCTGCATGACCGAATCGCCGCGTATCGTCCCCGTCATCCTCTCGGGCGGCTCGGGGACGCGGTTGTGGCCGATGTCGCGTCCCGAATGTCCCAAGCAGCTCCTCGCACTCACCGCCGACGAGACGATGCTGCAATTGACCGCGCGGCGCACCCAGGATCCCGCGCAGTTCGACGCGCCGATCGTGGTCGCCAACGCGCACCATGCCGATCAGGTCGAGGCGCAGCTGGGTGCGGTCGATGCGCGCGCGCAGGCGCTGGTGCTCGAGCCCGCCGGCCGCAACACCGCGCCCGCGATCGCGCTCGCGGCGCTGGCGGCGGGCGGCGGCCCGGCGCCGCTTCTCGTCATGCCGTCGGATCACGTCATCACCGACGTCTCTGCCTTTCACCGCGCAATCCAGGCCGCGTTGCCGCTCGTCAACGAGGGCTGGCTCGTCACGTTCGGCATCGAGCCCGACGCGCCCGAGACGGGCTATGGCTGGATCGCCGAGGGCGAAGAGATCGCGCCCGGCGTCCGCCGTGTCGATCGCTTCGTCGAAAAGCCGCCGCGCGACCGCGCCGAGGCGATGCTTGCTGCCGGCGGGCATTATTGGAACGGCGGCATCTTCCTGTTCCGCGCCGACATCTTTCTCGGCGCGCTCGCGGTCCACGCGCCGGAGATGCTCGCCGCCTGCCAGCGCGCGATGGCGGAGGCGCGCCGCGTCGGCAGCCGCATCCTGCCCGATGCCGACGCTTTCGCCGCGTGCCCGGCCGATTCGATCGATTATGCGGTCATGGAAAAGGCGGATCGCGTCGCGGTGGTGCCGGTCAGCATGGGGTGGAGCGACGTCGGCAGCTGGGATGCGCTCCATTTCCTCAGCGCGTGCGACGGCGACGGCAACGCGCATCGCGGCACGGTGCTGTCGATCGACAGCAGCAATTGCCTCGTCCGCTCGGACGGCCCCCGGATCGCGCTGGTGGGCGTCGAGGATCTGATCGTCGTGGCCTCGGGCGACGACGTGCTCGTCGTGCCGCGCGGCCGCAGCCAGGACGTCAAGAAGCTGATCGAGGCGATGAAGGGGTGAGGGTTACAAATTTCGACACGATCGCCCTCACCCTTCCGCGTCCCCGCTTTCGCGGGAACGCTCCCTCCCTCTCCCGACGGGAGAGGGAAGGGGCCCGCTCGGCGCAGCCGAGTGGGAAGGGTGAGGGTGATCGAACGCTCATGATCTCTCCTCGGGCACCCGCTTGACTCTCCCCGTCCGCGCGCCTATCTCGCGCGCATTCCGAACACACCGGTTCTCCGGCGGCGCCCTCGTGCGCTCGCCGGTATCTTGCGTTTTCGGGATGGAACGCGTTGAGATGGGGCGTGTGCGGCCATGCCACGCCCTGTGGAGCTAGGAGAACACAGTTCATGGCACGTATTGCGGGCGTCAACATCCCGACCAACAAGCGCGTGGTGATCGCGCTTACCTACATCCACGGCATCGGTTCGACCAAGGCCAGGGAAATCACCAAGAAGCTGGGCATCGCGCCCGAGCGCCGCGTGCAGGATCTGACCGATCAGGAAGTCCTGCAGATCCGCGAAACCATCGACGCCGAACATCAGGTGGAAGGCGACCTTCGCCGCGAAACCGCGATGAACATCAAGCGGCTGATGGATCTCGCCAGCTATCGCGGGCTTCGCCATCGCAAGGGCCTGCCGGTCCGCGGCCAGCGCACGCACACCAATGCGCGCACCCGCAAGGGCAAGGCCAAGCCGATCGCGGGCAAGAAAAAGTAGCAGCGAAAGCGCAGGCGCGCTTTCGCGCCGCTTTTTCTCCGCCGGAGGCCGGCATGAAGATGACAGCCTCCCGGTCTCAGTATTCTAGGTCAGGAAGACGAACCAATGGCACGCGAACCTCAGCGCATTCGTCGGCGCGAGCGCAAGAACATCACCGCGGGCGTCGCGCATGTGAACGCCAGCTTCAACAACACCATGATCACCATCACCGATGCGCAAGGCAACGCGATCTCGTGGTCGTCGGCCGGCATGATGGGCTTCAAGGGCTCGCGCAAGTCGACGCCCTACGCCGCGCAGGTCGCCGCCGAGGATGCCGGCAAGAAGGCCGCCGAGCACGGCGTCCGCACGCTCGAGGTCGAGGTCAAGGGCCCCGGCTCGGGCCGCGAATCGGCGCTTCGTGCGTTGCAGGCGGTCGGTTTCCAGATCACCTCGATCCGCGACGTGACCTCGATCCCGCACAACGGCGTGCGCCCGTCCAAGCGCCGCCGCGTCTGAACTTGCCCGGGTCCGCGCGCGGTTGATCGCGCCGCGCGGACCCTTTTCTCCCACGGCCGGAGTTGCCCTCGCTCCCGCCCAAAACCAAGGGGAAGCCCGTGTCTGTCAACGCTAAGAACTGGCAGGAACTCAAGAAGCCCACCGGTCTCGACAAGAAGACCGCCGGTGACGGCAAGCGCAAGGCGACCTTTGTCGCCGAGCCGCTCGAGCGGGGCTTCGGCCTCACGCTCGGCAACGCGCTGCGCCGTGTGCTGCTGTCGTCGCTTCAGGGTGCCGCCGTCACCTCGATCAAGATCGAGAACGTGCTCCACGAATTCTCGTCGCTCGCCGGCGTCCGCGAGGACGTGACCGACATCGTGCTCAACGTGAAGCAGATCGCGCTCAAGATGGAAGGCGAAGGCCCCAAGCGGCTCCAGCTCTCCGCCACCGGCCCGGGCGCGGTCAAGGCCGGCGACATCGCCGTCTCGGGCGATATCGAGGTGATGAACCCCGATCTCGTCATCTGCCACCTCGATGACGGCGCGACGCTCAACATGGAGCTGACCGCCGATACCGGAAAGGGCTACGTGCCCGCGACCGCCAACCGTCCGGCCGACGCGCCGATCGGCCTGATCCCGGTCGACGCGCTCTACTCGCCGGTGCGCCAGGTCAGCTACAAGGTCGATCCGACCCGCGTCGGGCAGGATCTCGATTACGACAAGCTCGCGCTGACGATCGAGACCGACGGCACCGTGACGCCCGAGGACGGGCTCGCCTATGCCGCGCGCATCCTGCAGGACCAGCTCGCTCTGTTCGTCCATTTCGACGATTCGGCGATCGCGCGCAGCCAGACCATCGGTCAGGCCGCGCCGGCAGCGGGCGAGGCCGAGGGCGATACGCAGCAGATCAACCGCTATCTGCTCAAGAAGGTCGACGAGCTCGAACTGTCGGTGCGTTCGGCCAATTGCCTCAAGAACGACAACATCATCTATATCGGCGATCTGGTCCAGAAGACCGAAGCCGAGATGCTGCGCACCCCGAACTTCGGCCGCAAGTCCTTGAACGAGATCAAGGAAGTGCTGTCGTCCATGGGCCTCCGCCTGGGCATGGAAATCCCTGGCTGGCCGCCCGAGAATATCGAAGAAATGGCCAAGAAGCTCGAACAGGAGATTCTCGGCTGATCCATTCCTCCCCCAGCTTGCTGGGGGAGGGGGACCGTCCCCGCGAACGCGGGGATGGTGGAGGGGCGGCGCGAAGCGCCGTGATCCTCCGCCGCGCTTTCCGGCCTTCGGCCGGCCCCTCCACCGCTCTGCGAGCGGTCCCCCTCCCCGAGACAAGCTTGGGGAGGATCAAGAAGGCAAATGGCGACCGCCTGAAAGCGTCGCCTGGTCTGGGGTTCCGAAAGGGCCCCATCAAAGTATTACTTTGATGGGAACCCTAATACGGCCCCTTAACGAACGAAGGAAACACCCATGCGTCATCGCGTCGGCGGCCGTAAGCTGAGCCGCACCTCCGCCCACCGCACCGCCCTGTTCCGCAACATGGCGGCCGCGCTCATCAAGCACGAGCAGATCACGACCACGCTTCCCAAGGCCAAGGAGCTGCGGCCCTATGTCGAGAAGCTGATCACGCTCGCCAAGAAGGGTGGCCTTTCCAACCGTCGCCTCGCGCACGCCCGCCTGCTCGACGAAGCGCAGCTCGCCAAGCTGTTCGATGTCCTCGCGCCCCGCTACGCCGACCGCAAGGGCGGCTACACCCGCGTCATCAAGGCCGGCTTCCGCGCCTCGGACGCCTCGGCGATGGCGGTGATCGAGTTCGTCGACCGCGACGTCGACGCCAAGGGCCAGGATTCGGGTCCGGTGCTCACCGACGAGGATTTCGACGCCGCCGCCTGATCGGCGTCCGATCGACTGAAAAAAGGGGGGCGTGCCGGAAAGCCGGCGCGCGCCCTTTCTTTTTGGCGCGCGAAGGCGCGAGGAATGTTTTCGCGCAGAGGCGCAGAGGCGCAGAGGCGCAGAGATATGCGCCGTCACCCCAGCGAAAGCTGGGGTCGTCATGTTTGTTATCTTCACCTCGAAAGACCCCAGCTTTCGCTGGGGTGACGGAACAGAGGGGAAGTACGATCTCCGCGTCTCCGCGCCTCTGCGCAAAAATCCTCCTCTTCTTCGCGCCTTCGCGTGAGAATCAACCCGCTCCCCGCCCAACCGGATTGAATGTGATGGCGTTCGGCACTAGCCCACGGCGTTTACCGTGAAGGAATAGAGCGTGAGCGATCCGGTCGCCTATCCGCCCACCCAACGCGAGGACGTCTCCGACGAGTTGTTCGGCGTCACCGTCGCCGATCCCTATCGCTGGCTCGAGACCGATGTGCGCGAAAGCGATCGCGTCCGCGCCTGGGTCGAGGCGGAGAACGCCGTCACCGACGCCTATCTCGATGCGCTCCCCGGCCGTGCGGCGCTTGCGACAAGGATGCGCGCGCTCTTCGATTACGAACGCTTCGGTGTGCCCGTGAAGAAGGGCGGGCGCTATTTCTACCAGCATAATTCCGGCCTGCAGAACCAGCCCGTTCTCTATGTCCGCGAAACGCTCGACGGCGAGGGCCGCGTCCTCATCGATCCCAACCAATGGGCCGAGGACGGCGCCACCGCGCTCGCCGAATGGCTGCCGAGCGAGGACGGCACCAGGCTGCTCTACGCGGTGCAGGACGGCGGCACCGACTGGCGCACCGTTCACCTCATGAACATCGCGACCGGCGAGGTCGCGGCGGACGCGGTGCGCTGGGTCAAATTCTCCAACTTCGCCTGGGCGAAGAACGGCGCCGGCTTCTTCTATTCGCGCTTTCCCGCGCCCGCGGCGCATGCCGAATATCAGGCGCTCAACCTCAACCACGCGATCTATTTCCACACGCTCGGCACCGATCAGGCGCAGGATCGCCTCGTCTTCTCGACCCCCGATCGGCCGCGGCTCAACAGCGTCGCCGAGATCACCGACGACGGCAACTGGCTGCTCGTCACCTCGTCCGAGGGCACCGACGATCGCTACGAGCTGACGGTCATCGACCTCACCCAGCCGCGCATGACCAAGCGCGTGATCGTGCGCGGCCTCGAGAATCACTGGAGCCTCGCGGGCAATCTCGGCTCGACCTTCTATTTCGTCACCGACACCAATGCTCCGCGCCGCCGCATCGTGACGATGGACGTCGCCTCGATGACGCGGCAATTGAAGGAGATCGTGCCGCAGGACGAGGCGGTGCTCGAAGGCGCGGCAATCGTCGGCGGCGTGCTGCTCGCGCAATATCTGGTCGACGTGAAGAACGAGGTCCGCCGCTTCGATCTCAAGGGCAAGGCGCTCGGCACGATCGCGCTGCCCGGCATCGGTTCGGTCGCGGGTTTCGGCGGCGAGGCCGACGATTCCGAGACCTTCTACGCCTTCACCAGCTTCGCGACGCCCACGACGATCTACCGCTACGACATCGGTGCCGACGAAAGCATGGTCTGGGCTGCGCCGCGGGTCGATTTCGATCCCGAGGATTACGCGGTCGAGCAGACCTTCTTCACCTCGAAGGACGGCACGCGCGTGCCGATGTTCGTGGTCGGCCGCAAGGATCTGCCCGCCGAGCCGCAGCCGACGATCCTCTACGGCTATGGCGGGTTCAACATTCCCGTCGCGCCCGCTTTCTCGACCGCGCGGCTCGCCTGGATCGAGCAGGGCGGCGTGTTCGCGGTCGCCAACATCCGCGGCGGCGGCGAATACGGCAAGGAGTGGCACGAGGGCGGCCGCCTCGCCAACAAGCAGAACAGCTTCGACGATTTCATCGCCGCCGCCGAACATCTGATCGCGCAACGCCTCACTGAGCGTCACAAGCTCGCCATCCAAGGCGCCTCCAACGGCGGGCTGCTGGTCGGCGCGGTGGTCAACCAGCGTCCGGAGCTGTTCGCCGCCGCACTCCCTGCGGTCGGCGTGATGGACATGCTGCGTTTCGACCGCTGGACCGCGGGGCGCTATTGGGTGGACGATTACGGCTCGCCCGCGGAGGAAGCCGCGTTCCGCACGCTGTTCGCCTATTCGCCCTATCACAACATCGCGTCGGGCCGCGCATATCCTGCGATCCTCGCGACCACCGCCGACACCGACGACCGCGTCGTGCCGGCGCACACCTTCAAATATGTGGCGGCGCTCCAGCACGCCGATGTTGGCGACAAACCGCATTTGGTGCGCATCGAGACAAGAGCGGGCCACGGCTCGGGCAAGCCCACCGACAAGATCATCGAGGAAGCCGCCGACACCTGGGCCTTCGCGGCGAAATGGACGGGGTTGAAGGTCGGATAGGGGAGGGGCTTCCCCCCGGCTGCGCATCTGCTATGCGGCTCGGGCATGACCGTGCAGCCCCATGACAGCATCCTGATCGTCGATTTCGGCAGTCAGGTCACCCAGCTCATCGCCCGCCGCGTCCGCGAGGCCGGCGTCTACAGCGAGATCGCGCCCTTCAACGCAGCCGAAGAGGCCTTCGAACGGATGCAGCCCGGCGGCGTCATCCTCTCGGGCGGCCCCGCCTCGGTGGTGGACGAGGGCAGCCCCCGCATCCCGCAGGTGATTCTCGACGCCGGCGTGCCGCTGCTCGGTATCTGCTACGGCCAGCAATCGATGCAGGCGCAGCTCGGCGGTGGCGTCGAGCGCGGCGACAGCGGCGAGTTCGGCCGCGCCTTCATCGAGATCATGGATTCGTGCGTGCTCTTCGACGGGCTGTGGGCCGAGGGCGAATCGCACCAGGTGTGGATGAGCCACGGCGACAAGGTGACCGAGCTTGCGCCGGGCTTCCGCAGCGTCGCGCAGAGCCCCGGCGCGCCCTATGCGGTGATCGCCGACGACGAGCGCCGCTATTACGCGATGCAGTTTCACCCCGAGGTCGTCCACACCCCCGATGGCGCGCGGCTGATCGCCAATTTCGCGCGCCACGTCTGCGGACTTTCGGGCGACTGGACGATGGCCGAGTTCCGCGCGACCAAGATCGCGGAAATCAGGGCGCAAGTCGGCAAGGGCCGCGTCATCTGCGGGCTTTCGGGCGGGGTCGATTCGGCGGTCGCCGCGGTGCTGATCCACGAAGCGATCGGCGACCAGCTCACCTGCGTCTTCGTCGATCACGGCCTGATGCGTGCAGGCGAGGCCGATCAGGTCGTCAGCCTGTTCAAGGGCCATTACAACATCCCGCTCGTCCACGTGAACGCGGAGACCTTGTTCCTCAACGGCCTTGCGGGCGTCACCGATCCCGAGGCGAAGCGCAAGTTCATCGGCAAGACCTTCATCGACGTGTTCGAGGAAGAGGCGAAGAAGATCGGCGGGGCGGAGTTCCTGGCGCAAGGCACGCTCTACCCGGATGTGATCGAGAGCGTCAGCTTCACCGGCGGGCCCTCGGTGACGATCAAGAGCCACCACAATGTCGGCGGCCTGCCCGAGCGGATGAACATGAAGCTCGTCGAGCCCTTGCGCGAATTGTTCAAGGACGAGGTGCGCGAGCTCGGCCGCGAACTGGGCCTGCCCGACGTGTTCGTCGGTCGCCATCCGTTCCCCGGCCCCGGCCTCGCGATCCGCATCCCCGGCGAGGTCAGCAAGGAGCGCTGCGACATCCTGCGCAAGGCGGACGCGATCTATCTCGAAGAGATCAGGAATGCCGGCCTCTACGACGCGATCTGGCAGGCGTTCGCGGTCCTGCTGCCGGTGCGCACCGTGGGTGTGATGGGCGACGGCCGCACCTACGACCACGTGCTCGCGCTGCGCGCCGTCACCTCGACCGACGGCATGACCGCGGCGGTCTTCCACTTCCCGAGCGAGTTTCTGGCGCGCGTGGCGACGCGTATCGTCAACGAGGTGCGCGGGGTCAATCGCGTGGTCTACGACTACACGTCCAAGCCGCCGGGTACCATCGAGTGGGAGTGACGGTCGATACCGCCGACACCGCCGATGCCGATGCGATCGTGGCGCTGTGGCGATCGTGCGATCTGCTGCGTCCCTGGAACGATCCGCTCCACGATTTTGCGCTCGCGTTTGGCAAGGATTCCTCGACCGTGCTCGTCATTCGTGACGGCGGCGCGATCGTCGCGAGCGTGATGGTCGGTTTCGACGGCCATCGCGGCTGGGTCTATTATCTCGGCGTCGTGCCCGAGCGGCGCGGGCGGGGGCTAGCGCGGCGGATGATGGCGGCAGCGGAGGACTGGCTCAAGGCACGCGGTGCCCCCAAGATCCAGCTGATGGTGCGCGAGGACAATGAAGGCGCGATCGGCTTCTACCGCGCGCTCGGCTTCGAACCGCAGAAGGTCGTCACCCTCGGCCGCTTTCTGGAGACGCCATGACCACGATCTACGGCATCAAGAATTGCGACACGATGAAGAAGGCGCGGGCCTGGCTCGACGCGCATGGGGTCGCCTATGATTTCCACGATTACAAGGCTGCCGGGATCGAAGCGGCGACGTTGCGCGGCTGGGCAGGGCAGGTCGGCTGGGAGGTGCTGCTCAACCGCGCCGGCACCACGTTTCGCAAGCTGCCCGACGCCGACAAGGCCGGTCTCGACGAAGCCAAGGCGATCGCGCTGATGGTCGCGCAGCCTTCGATGATCAAGCGGCCGGTATTGGAGCAAGCCGGCACGCTGACGGTCGGCTTCGCGCCCGATCGTTATGCCACGATTTTCGACGGTTAGACGCCGGCCGTTACGGTGGCGTAAAATCCCGGATTGCAATTGGGCCGAAACGGGCGCAGCCTCGCTCCACAACCCCCTCAGGGAGAGGAACGATGGCGTATCTCCGGCAAAAGCCCACCGCCACCTTCTGGGTCGTCGCGATCCTGCTGACCTTGTGGAACGCGTTCGGCTGCTACCAATGCTATCTCCACATCACCGTCGGGCCGGATGCGATGCCCGGCGCGACCGATTACGACCGCCAGTTCTACGCCGCGCTTCCCGGCTGGTATTCGTGGGATTTCGCGATCGCGACCGGCGCCGGGCTGCTCGGCTCGCTAGCGCTTCTCGCCCGATCGGCGGTGTCGCGCTGGCTCTTCATCCTGTCGCTGATCGGCATCGTGATCCTGTTCGGCTACATCTATGTCGCGACCGATCTGATCGCGGTGAAGGGCGCCGGCCAGGCGTTCGGCTTCCCGATCGTCATCGCGTTGATCGCGGTCTTTGCGATCTGGTTCGCCGGCTACGCGCAGCGCCGCGGCTGGATAGGGTGAGGGAAGGGGGATCACTCCCCCTCCCAGCGGAACACCTCCTCGAGCGGCTTGCCGAACACGCGCGCGATGCGGAACGCGGCCTCGAGCGTGGGCGAATATTTGCCCGCCTCGATCGCCGCGATCGTCTGGCGCGTCACGCCGATCCGCTCGCCCAATTCGGCCTGCGTCATCTCGCCGGCGAGGAAGCGCAGCGTGCGGATGTCGTTCGCGATCGGGGGCTTAGCCATGCCAGCCCCGCCGATAGCTGAGGATCACGAGCACGTGGCGCGTCGCCTCCGCGATCACGAGTGACAGCAGCGCCGCGTTGATGATCTTCCAGCGCGGATCGCCGAAGGGCATCACCACGCCCACCAGGATCATGCCCACCATCAGCACGAAATAGGCGACGCTCGCGCCGCGTCGCGCGATGGCCCGGTCGCGCTCGTCGGGTTTCGCCTGTGCCTCGCGATGGGCACGGATCGCCAGCACCGACGTCGCGATGATGACGACGATCACCTGGGCGATCGTCACCCCGCCGAACAGCATCAGCATCTGCACCGTCTGCGGGCCTTCCGGCGCGGTGGGATCGAAAACGGTCGCGAGCAGCGTGAAATAGACGGTGTAGGCGACGAGCATCGAACCCAGAGTCACCCACGCGATTTTCTCCCTGAACGCCATATCGGCCTCCCATGTTCGTCGAATGCGGCATGATGTAAAAAATATATAACATAGAGTCAATGGAGATAAACATTACTGGCGCCGCTGCGCTGGCGTCGTCCCTGCTGACCGGCTAAGGAGCGCGGCCATGTCCACCACCTATACGATCGACAGCGCTACCAGCCGCGCCACTCCGGTTGCGGCGCCCATGAAGCGGATGACGGTGCCCGCGATCCGCAAACGCAAGGCGGCAGGCGAGCCGTTGGTGATGCTCACCGCCTACACGGTGCGGATGGCGCAATTGCTCGATCCGCATTGTGACATTCTGCTGGTGGGCGATAGCCTGGGCCAGGTGATCTATGGCCTGCCCTCGACCGTGCCGGTGACGCTCGAGATGATGGCCGCCCACGGCGCGGCGGTGGTGCGCGGCAGCTATCATAGCCTCGTCGTCGTCGACATGCCCTTCGGCAGCTACGAAGCATCGCCGCAGCAGGCGTTCGAAAGCGCGTCGTGGCTGCTCAAGCAGACCGGTGCGGCGGGCGTGAAGATGGAAGGCGGCGCGGCGATGGCCGAAACCGTCAAGTTTCTCACCGATCGCGGCATTCCGGTGATGGGCCATGTCGGGCTGACGCCGCAGGCGGTGAACGTGCTCGGCGGGTACGGCGCGCGCGGGCGCAGTCAGGAGGAAGCCTCGCGGATCATCGACGACGGCAAGGCGATTGCGGCCGCCGGTGCCTTCTGCCTCGTGATCGAGGGCGTGGTCGAGCCGATCGCGGTCGAGCTCACCCGCGGAATCGATTGTCCGACGATCGGCATCGGCGCGTCGGCGCAGTGCGACGGCCAGGTGCTCGTCGCCGAAGACATGCTCGGTATGTTCGAGCGCACGCCGCGCTTCGTGAAGCGGTTCGAGGACATGGCCGGCCGCATTTCCGCCGCGGTCGAGGCCTATGCGGGCGAGGTGCGCGCGCGGACCTTCCCGAGCGCGGAGCAGACCTACGCGCCGAAGGATTGAGCCGCTTCCGTTTCGCGCTTCCCGCGGTTAATGTCCGCGCCTTTCCGATCATCAGGAGTTTCCCGTCTTGGCGTCCCAGCCCCCGAACAACGAGGCTTTCTTCCGCGAGGTGGACGACGAGCTGCGCCGTGACGAGATGGCGGATTTCGCGCGCCGCTACGGTCGCTGGGTGATCGCCGCGCTCGTCGTCGCGTTGCTGGCGCTCGCCGGGTTTCTCTATTGGCGCCATCATCAGGAGCAGGTCGCCGGCACCCAGGGCGAGCAGTTCCAGCAGGCGCTCGAGTCGCTCGGCGCCAACAAGGTCGACGACGCCTCGAAGCAACTCGCCCCGCTCGCGACCTCGAAGGTCGACGGCTATCGGGCGATGGCGCGCTTCACCGAGGCCGATATCCTGCTCCAGAAGGACGACCTCAAGGGTGCCGCCGCCAAGTTCGCGAGCATCGCGCAGGATCAGTCATTGGCGAAACCCTTCCGCGATCTGGCGTTGATCCGCCAGACCTCGGCCGAATACGATACATTGAAGCCGGAGGTGGTGATCAGCCGCCTGCGCGGCCTCGCGGTCAAGGGCAGTCCCTGGTTCGGCAGCGCGGGCGAGATGATGGCGCTCGCCTATCTGCGCCAGGGCCGGCGCGATCTCGCGGGCGAGCTGTTCGGCCAGATCGCCGCGACCGAGCACGTGCCCGAATCGATCCGTCAACGTGCGGTTCAGATGTCGGGCACTCTAGGGGTGGACGCGGTCGACCAGAACGAGGACAAGACAGCGCAATGATGAAGATGACGAAGGCGCCCGCGATCGCCCTGGCGCTGCTGGCGCTGTCGGGCTGCGGCATTTTCAAGGGCGCCAAGAAGACGCCCACCGTCGGCGATCGCGTGCCGATCCTGGTCGCCGAGGACGATCTCAAGGCCGATCCGTCGCTGCAGAGCGTCGAGGTGCTGCTGCCCGCGCCCGTCGCCAATCCGGGCTGGACGCAACCGGGCGGCAACGCCGCCAAGTCGATGGGCCATCTCGCGCTCGAAGGTTCGCTGGCGCGCGCCTGGACCGCGCAGATCGCCGGCGGATCGAAGCGCCAGCGCCTCGCCGCCGCGCCCGTCGTCGCCGATGGCCGCCTCTACGTGATCGACGTCAACGCCGTGGTCCACGCCTTCTCGGCCGATACCGGCGCCAGCCTCTGGACGCGCGAGATCGCCAAGGGCGACGAGAACGAGAATGCGCGCTTCGGCGGCGGCGTCAGCATCGACAACGGCACGCTCTACGCGACCGACGGGCTGGGCGACGTGGTGGCACTCAAGGCCGAGGACGGCGCGGAGGTCTGGCGCGCGCGGCCCGGCGGCCCGCTGCGCGGTGCGCCCTCGATCGGCAACGGCAACCTCTACGTCCTGAGCCAGGACAACCAGCTCTTCGCGCTCTCGCAGGCCGACGGGAAGGTCGTCTGGACCGAGACTGCCTCGCTCGAATCGCAGGGCGTGTTCGGCGTCGCTGCGCCCGCGGTCGCGCAGGGCAGCATCGTCGCGGGCTTCTCCTCGGGCGAACTCAATGCCTATCGCTACGAGAATGGCCGCACCCTTTGGCAGGACGCGCTGTCGCGCACCACGATCTCGACCTCGGTCTCCTCGCTCGCGGACATCGACGCCGATCCGGTGATCGATCAGGGCCGCGTCTATGCCGTGGGGCAGGGCGGGCGCATGGTCGCGATCCAGCTCGATACCGGCCAGCGGCTGTGGGAGCAGGATTTCGCCGGCATCTCGACACCGTGGGTCGTGGGCGAATGGGTGTTCGTCGTCACCGACGACGCCAAGCTCATCTGCCTGTCCGCGGGCAGCGGCAAGATCCGCTGGATCCACCAACTGCGCCATTACAAGAACGAGAAGAAGAGCAAGGGGCTGATCACCTGGGTCGGCCCGGTGCTTGCGGGCAACCGGCTGATCCTCGGCAACAGCGAGGGCGAGCTGGTGTTCGCCTCGCCGCAGACGGGTGAGGAGACCGGCCGGATGTCGGTCGACGAATCGATCACGCTGTCGCCGGTCGTCGCCAACAACACGCTCTACATCCTCGATCATTCGGGCCGCATCTCGGCGTTCCGTTGAGGATGGGCTCCTGCGAAAGCCGGAGCCCGGAGCCACGGGCGTGATCGCGTGACACCCCGTGCTCCTGCTTTCGCAGGAGCACGGTTTCGCGTGACGGCCGACACACGTTAGAAAGCGCGCATGCCCAGGCTTCCCACCGTCGCGATCATCGGCCGGCCCAATGTCGGCAAATCGACGCTGTTCAACCGGCTCGTCGGCAAGAAGCTGGCATTGGTCGACGATCAGCCCGGCGTCACGCGCGACCGGCGCGAGGGCGATGCGCACCTGCTCGGCCTCGATTTCCGCATCATCGATACTGCCGGCTACGAGGACGAGGACGCCGCGACGCTGCCGGGGCGGATGCGCGTGCAGACCGAGGCCGCGGTGCGCCAGGCCGACGTCGCCTTGTTCCTGATCGACGCGCGCGCCGGCATCGTGCCGCTCGACGAGGAGATCGCCCGCTGGTTGCGTGGCTCGACCACCCCGATCGTGCTCGTCGCCAACAAGGCGGAAGGACGCGCCGGCGAGGCGGGCGTCTACGAATCGATGGCGCTCGGCTTCGGCGATCCGGTGCAGCTCTCGGCCGAGCACGGAGAGGGCATCGCCGACCTGTTCGAGGCGCTGCTGCCGCATCTCGACGGCAAGGCCGAGATGGAAGACGAGCCCGACGCGGAGAGCCCCGACGCGCCGCTCAAGCTCGCGATCGTAGGCCGCCCCAATGCCGGCAAGTCGACGCTGGTCAACAAGATGCTCGGCGAGGATCGGCTGATCACCGGGCCCGAGGCGGGGATCACCCGCGATTCGATCGCGATCGACTGGCAATGGCGCGATCCCGACGGAAACACGCGCGAGGTGCGCCTGATCGACACCGCGGGCATGCGCAAGCGCGCCCGCGTGCAGGACAAGCTCGAGAAGCTGTCGGTGTCGGACGCCTTGCGCGCGGTCGATTTCGCCGAGGTCGTCGTGCTGCTGCTCGACGCCACCCGCGGGCTCGAGGTGCAGGATCTGAAGATCGCCGCGAGCGTGCTCGAGGAAGGCCGCGCGCTGGTGATCGCGCTCAACAAATGGGACGTCGCCGAAAACGCCTCGTCGCTGTTCAACGGCGTGCGCGCCGCGCTCGAAGAGGGGCTGGCGCAGGTCAAGGGCGTGCCGCTGCTCACCGTCTCGGCGGCGACGGGCAAGGGCATCGATACGTTGCTCAAGGTCGCGTTCGAGACGCGCGAGGCATGGTCGCGGCGCATCGGCACCGGCGAGCTCAACCGCTGGTTCGAACGCGCGGTCGAGGCCAATCCGCCGCCCGCGCCCGGCGGCAAGCGCATCAAGCTGCGCTACCTGACGCAAGCCAAGACGCGCCCGCCCGGCTTCGTGCTGTTCGGCACGCGGGTCGATCAACTGCCCGAAAGCTACCAGCGCTACCTGATCAACGGCATCCGCCGCGATCTCGGCTTCGGCGCGGTCCCCGTCCGCCTCACCCTGCGCGCGCCGAAGAACCCGTTCGGGGGGTAGATTCGTAGTCGACCCATTCGAATCGTCGCCCCGGACCCGGGTTTTCATCGACGCCCTGCGTTGAGGGATGCTCTTGTTGCAGGCGGTGTGAAGTGGAGAAAGTGGAGCGCGTCGCAGGGTTTTTGCCCGGAATGCGATCGCAACGCCCCGGGATGGCGACCGGCGCGCGACACCGACGCGACAGGGGCGCGACACGGGCGCGACAGCGACGCGACACGGGCGCGACACCAAGGCGCCACGGACGCGCCGTCCGTGCGTTCGACGCGCGCCGCCGGCGCGACGGCAGCGCGCCTCGGTCGCGCCGCTGCCGCTATCGAGCAACGCGACGGGCCCGAGGGAGCAGCCCTGTTCCATCCCGCAGGGTAGAACATAAAACGACCGTGTAGGACAGGGCTTGCAGCCCCACGCCGGACGTTATCCGGGGTTTCGCTTTCTTTGGACCCGAGCAAGGAAGAAGCGGGATGCCGGATCGCGTCCGGCATGACGAGGAGAACAGGGCTAACCGAACCGGGGTCTGCAGAGACACGTTTCGGCATTGCCGGCGCCGAAACAGAATCCAAATCCTCCGTCAACCGCGCGTTTACCGTCTTCCTGTAGGCCACTCGTGTCGGCGCCATCCAGGGATCGCGGCGCCACGGGGGAATGATGCGACGATGAACGAACAGGATTCGCTGGTGGATTGGACGGCCTTCCAACAGGCGCGCAGCGAGCTGGGCGCCAATTTCGTGCGCATCCTCGGCTATTTTCATGAGGACGGCGTCAAATCGGTGGCGGCGATCGAAGAGGCGATGCGCAGCGGCGATTCGGCAGCGCTCGTGCTGCCGGCGCACACGTTGAAGGGCGAATCGCGCCAGTTCGGCGCCGAACCGCTGGCGCTGCTCGCCGAACGCATCGAGACGATCGCGCGCGCCTGTGTCGAAAGCCGCGACGATCCGAGCGAGGCGCTCGAACTCGTCGTCAGGCTTCGCCCGCTGTTCGAACGCACGCTGGAGATGCTCGAGCGCGAGGCGAACCCGCTGGTCCAGCGCCACGCCGGCGGCGGTTTCGGCCGCCGCGCGGGAGGCTTCGGTCGCGCCTGAGCGCCCGATTCGAACGATCCGAAAATCCGCCCCTGGCGGAATTTCGGATCAGACACTGAGGCGCCTCAATCCTCGGTCGCGGGTCGCGACTGGAGCTGGACGTAATTCTCGATTCCCATCCGTTCGATCATCTCGAACTGGGTTTCCAGCGTGTCGACATGCTCCTCCTCGCTCACGAGAATCTGACGGAACAAGTCGCGGCTCACGTAATCGCGCACGCTTTCGCAATATTCGATCGCGTTCTTGAGCTGGCCCACCGCGTCGATCTCGAGCGCGAGATCCGATTTCAGGATCTCCTCCACCGTCTCGCCGATCCGCAGCCGGCCGAGCAGCTGGAAATTGGGCAGCCCATCGAGAAACAGGATGCGCTCCGCCAGCATGTCGGCGTGCTTCATCTCGTCGATCGATTCGCCATATTCGAACTTGGCGAGCCGCTTGACGCCCCAGTGATCGAGCATCCGGTAATGCAGGAAATACTGGTTGATCGCGGTCAGCTCGTTCTTGAGCGCTTCGTTCAGGAAATCGATGACCTTGGGGTCGCCTTGCATGGGAGCCTCCTTGTTGGCTTGCCGGCAATTCTACCCCATTGCGGCAACAAGGGACACCCGAAAAATGGCGGAAATCAGCGGTTTTTCTTGATGAGAATGCTACGCAGCCGCGCGCGTTTCGGTGGCCGTCGCGGCGTGTTCGGCGTCGATGATCTCTCTTGCGAAGCGAACGCACTGGCCGCATTTGGGCTGGTGCCCGAGCGCGCGATAGGCCTGGCAGGTGCTCATCGCGCCCCCGCGCGCCGCGGCGCGGACATCGTTTTCGCGAAGGGCATTACAGACACAGACGACCACGCGGGCTCCTTTCGGTCGCCGACGATCTAGGGCTATTGCGACTGATTCGCAAGCTCTATTGCGAGCTATTCGCGTTTGCTTGTGAGCCTGTGGCGGATGCGCATCGGTTGCAGCCTGCGCCGCGCCAGGCTGCGCCACAGCCATTCGGTGGGACCGTAGGCGAATCGGTCGAGCCAGGGTTTCGACCACAGCAGGACCAGCGCCCACATCGCGAGCACGAACGGTGCCAGCGCCGCGCGCGAGACGGTGCCGAACAACCCGCCGCCATAGCCGTAGAAGATCGTGGTGAGGACGAGGCTGCTCGCGAGATAGTTGGTCAGCGCCATCCGCCCTGCCGCCGCCAGCCGCGCGACTAGCGCGTATGCCTTGCCGCTCGTCACGAGCAGGATCAACACGCTCGCATAGCCGAGCATGATCGCGGGCCGCAGCACCAGGCTCGCCGCTGCCGCGCCGTGCATCGCGACCGGATCGAGCCTTGCCGCCGCGCTCGCGACCCACGCCGTCAGCACCAGCGCGACGGCGCCCGCCACGATCAGCACGCGATGCGCCCGCGCCGGCCAGCGCGTGAAATAGCCGGTGCGGTAGAGCCCGATTCCCAGCGCCGCCATGCCCAGCGATTCGATCAGGAAGCGCGGCAGCATCGCCTGTAACGTCAGCGCATTCGCCATCCGCGCCGCCTCGACGCTCGCGAAGCCGCCGCGATAGCCCGCGAGCTCGCGCATGATCGCTGCCGCATCGGGCGTCGCGAGGCGCTGCCAGTCGCGCACGATCGCGGCCGGGGCATCGGGCTGGCTCGACGCCGCCCGCAGCGTGTCGAGCGCGATCCAGCCGTCGACATGCATCGCGATGTCGACGCCCCAGAACACCAAAGCCATGTAGAACAGCGCCGCCGGCCGCCAGCGCAGCGTGAAAAACAGGATCGCCCCGGTCAGCGCATATTCGACCAGGATGTCGCCATACCAGATCAGGTAGGCGTGGATCGCCCCGATCACGAGCAGCCAGGCCATCCGCTGGTAATGCACCGCCGCCGGGCTCGCGCCGCGTGCCGCCGCGCGGTCGGCGACGATCGCCATCGAGGCGCCGAACAGCATCGTGAACAGCCCGCGCATCTTGCCGTCGGCAACCACGAACGCCGTGGCCCAGGCGAACAGGTCCGCGCCGCTCGCGCCGCCATAAGCGTGGGGGTTGTCGTAGGCCGCGCTCGGCATCGCCATCCCGACCACGTTCATGATCAGGATGCCGAGCACGGCGACCCCGCGCACGGTGTCGATCGCGGTGATCCGCGCCGGCGGCGGGGCGGGGGAGGGCACGGTCACCCCGTCAAAGGGTCAGCGCCGCGCGACGGCGGCGATCGGCAGCGCGACGAGCACGATATGGCAGAACAACTGGATGACGGCGGAGGTCGCACTCGGCATGGTTCCGAACCGCAGCGGCACCACGACGAGGTTCATCGCCACCCAGGTGACGATGCCATAGCCGAGTGCCGCGACGATCCAGCGTCGCTTGAGCGCCACCCAATGATCGGCGGCGAGCACGAACACGCTCGCCATGATCGCCATCAGCACGAAATGCGTGACCAGCCCGAGAAGGCTACCGGCCGTGCCCCAATCGACCGCGGCGGGAAACGGCCCCGATGCGACGCCGCGCAGCATCGCCGCCGGGGCGCGATGCGCGATCAACGTGAGCACCACCGCCGCGAGGATGTCGAGCGTCCCGGCAATCGCGGTCGCGACGGCGATCCGCCGCCCGGTCGTCCATCCGTTTGCTACCCCGTTCATTCGGCATGTCTAGCCGAACTCGTGGCCTCAGGCGAGCGCCGCGTCCGCGCCCATCAGCGTCGGGAAGAACCCTTCGTGCGCCGTGCGCAGCTCGTCGAGCGGCACGCAGAAGTCGTTGTCGTGCAGCTCGAAGATTAGCCTTTTGCCCGCGGTGCGCCCGATCCGCTCGACCTCGACCCCCGCCGCGTCGGCGCTGGTTAGGAAGTCGAGCAGGTGTGCATCGTCGACGGTTACGACGTATAGTCCCTGATCTTCGGCGAAGAACTGCTTGGCGATGCAGCCCGGCCCCGCGGGCTGGACCAGCGCGCCGATGTTGCTCGCGAGCGCCATTTCGGCGATCGCGACCGCGAGTCCGCCGTCGGAAACGTCGTGAACCGCCGTCAGCGCGCCCGCCTTGATCTGCGCGCGCACGAAATCGCCCGTGCGGCGCTCGGCAGCGAGATCGACCGGCGGCGGCGGGCCGGCCTCGGCGCCCTCGCGGCCATGCACCTCGCGCAGCCACAGCGACTGGCCGAGATGCCCGCCGCGCGTGCCGATCACCATGAGCACGTCGCCCGTGCCCTTGAAGCCGATCGTGGCGGATTTCGACCAGTCGTCGAGCAGCCCGACGCCGCCGATCGCGGGCGTCGGCAGGATCGCCGAGCTGCTGCCGTCGTCGTTTCTGGTTTCGTTGTAGAGCGACACGTTGCCGCTCACGATCGGGAAGTCGAGCGCCGCGCAGGCCTCGGCCATCCCTTCGATGCAGCCCACGAACTGCCCCATGATCTCGGGGCGTTGCGGGTTGCCGAAATTCATGCAGTCGGTGGTCGCGAGCGGCGTCGCGCCCACCGCGGTCAGGTTGCGCCAGGCTTCCGCGATCGCCTGCCGCCCGCCTTCGACCGGATCGGCGAGGCAATAGCGCGGGGTGCAATCGGTGGTGATCGCGAGGCCCTTTTGCGTTCCGTGGACGCGCACCACCGCCGCGTCGCCGCCGGGGCGCTGCACGGTATCGGCGCCGACCATGTGGTCATATTGCTCCCAGATCCAGCGCCGCGAGGCGAGATCGGGCGAGGCCATCAGCGTCTTGAGCTCGGCGGCGAGATCGACGACGTCGGGCACGTCGTGGAGCGGGGCGGGCGCCTCGGTCTTCACCCACGGCCGGTCGTAGGACGGCGCATCGTCGGCCAGCGGGCCGAGCGGGATGTCGCACACCGTCTCGCCCCGCCACTTGAGCACCATTCGGCCGGTATCGGTGACATGCCCGATCACCGCGAAATCGAGCTCCCACTTGCGGAAGATCGCCTCGGCCTCGGCCTCGCGGCCGGGCTTGAGGACCATCAGCATGCGTTCCTGCGATTCGCTGAGCATCATCTCATAGGGCGTCATGCCCTCTTCGCGCTGGGGCACGTCGTCCATCACCAGCTCGATGCCGACGCCGCCCTTCGAGGCCATCTCGACGCTCGACGACGTGAGCCCCGCCGCGCCCATGTCCTGGATGGCAACGATCGCGTCCGATGCCATCAGCTCGAGGCACGCCTCGATCAGCAGCTTTTCGGTGAAGGGGTCGCCGACCTGGACGGTGGGGCGCTTCTCCTCCGAATCCTCGTCGAAATCGGCCGAGGCCATGGTCGCGCCGTGGATGCCGTCGCGGCCGGTCTTGGAGCCGACATAGACGATCGGATTGCCGACGCCGCTCGCGGCCGAATAGAAGATCTTGTCGGTCTGCGCGACGCCGACGGTCATCGCGTTGACCAGGATGTTGCCGTCATAGGCGCGGTGGAAATTGACCTCGCCGCCCACCGTCGGCACGCCCACGCAATTGCCGTAGCCGCCAATGCCGTGGACGACGCCCGCAATCAGATGGCGCATCCTGGGGTGGTCGGGCCGCCCGAAGCGCAGCGCGTTCATGTTCGCGACCGGCCGCGCGCCCATCGTGAACACGTCGCGCAGGATGCCGCCCACGCCCGTCGCCGCGCCCTGATAGGGCTCGATGTAGCTGGGGTGGTTGTGGCTCTCCATCTTGAAGATCGCCGCGAGCTTTGTTCCATTTGGCCCGTCGCCGATATCGACCACGCCCGCATTCTCGCCGGGGCCGCAAATGACCTGGGGCCCGGTGGTCGGCAGCTTCTTCAGGTGGATGCGGCTCGACTTGTAGCTGCAATGCTCCGACCACATCACCGAAAAGATGCCCAATTCCACGAGGTTGGGCTCGCGGCCGAGCGCGGCGAGCACGCGCTCATATTCTTCCGGGGAAAGCCCGTGCCGGGCGACGATCTCTGGCGTGATCTCGGTCATGGCGGGCCTTTAGCGAGCGGGCGCTGGCACGTCACCCCGCTTTGCCGCTTTACGCGGTCTTCATGCTCGCTCATTAAACTTTGTTTCAGCTTGGCTGAAACGGAAGCGGCACCGCCCTCCAGCGCCATTCCAACGATGCTGCGCATCGCCGGAACCTTGGGCGCTTCCGCCCGCTCCCCCACCCGGCCACCCACGGCAGTATCTTATGGGTGGCCGGGTGGGGGAGCGGGCCGGTGCCGGTTCAGCGAAGCTGAAAACGACTCTAGACTCGTGGATGCGCCCGATCCGGGCCCTAGGATGCGCTGCGTGACCGGTCCCTTGCTCGAACTGCCCCAAGCGCGACTCGCGGTGCCGATACCGGAAAAGGGGCCGCGCCCGTTGCCCGCGGCCTGGGAATGCGCGCTCGACGGCGACGTGCTGCGCTGGGCGCCGGGCGTCTACGACCTGTTCGGCCTGCCGCGCGGCTGCGCGATCAGCCGGGACGACATCGTCGCGATGTACGCGCCCGAGTCGCGGGCCTTGCTCGATCAATTGCGCCGCCACGCGATCGCGACCTGCGGCAGCTTCACCTTCGAGGCGAAGATCCTGCGGCCGGGCGGCGCGCCCCGCTGGATGCGCGTGACCGCCGACATCATCGCGCGCAATGGCAGCGCGACCCATCTCTACGGCACCAAGCTCGACATCACCGCCGAGATGGCGGGGAAGGGGTAGTTATTGCAGTCGGCTCCTGCGAAAGCAGGGGCCCAAGGTGCAGAGCGCACCGCCTGCTGCCCTGGGTTCCCGCTTTCGCGAGGCCTCTGCGAAAGTGGGCGCGCGCCCTCCATTTTCGTCATGCCGGACTTGTTCCGGCATCCACGGTGCAGCAAAATCAACAAGTTGTGGTTGAGTGGCTCCGTGGACCCCGGAACAAGTCCGGGGTGACGTGCTGTTTTGCAGAAGCCTCGCTTGCGCGGGAACGCAAGTTCTCACAAGATCTCGCGGACCTTTTCGGGTGGGCGGCCGAGGACCACGCCTTTTTCCGTCTCCACCAGCGGGCGTTCGATCAGGATCGGGTCGGCGGCCATCGCGGCGAGGATCGCGTCGTCGTCGGCGCCGTCGAGCGCTTTCGCGCCCGCCTCGGCGGTGCGCAGCCCCGCGCGCGGCGTCATCCCCGCGCGATCATATAGCGCCTTCAATTCGGCGGCGCTCGGCGGGGTCTGCAGATACTTCACCACGGTTATGTCGGCGCCCGCCTCCTCGAGGATCGCCAGCGCCTGCCGCGATTTGGAGCAGCGGGGGTTGTGCAGAATCGTTGCCTTCATCGTCTCTCCGCTTCGCATGTCAGCCTGCCGCGGCTCGCGGCATTATAGTCGAACCCGCTCGCTTCGAGCGTCGCCCCGTCGATCACCCGCACGCGCGTCCCGGGCAGCGCGACGTGCTGCGCTTCAAGCACGAAACACACATAGCGGGCAAACGCCGTCGCGTCGGTGGAGTCCGCGATCGGCGTCACGTCCCATTGATCGCCCGCTGCCGTGTGGACCACATCGGCGACATTGGGATCGGCGCGCAACGCGGCGCGCGCCTCGGCGACCAGCCGCTGCCGTTCGGAGACGACCGGCAGCGCCGGTTTCGGCTGCTCGCGATGGCGCCACCACCACAGCAGCGCGCCGAGCGCGACCAAACCGATCGCCAGCGCCCACAGCAGGCGCCGCGACGGCGGCCGCCTATGCGCTCGATGCCGTCGCGCCATCGGCTGTTCTCGCATCCGTGGTGAAGTCGACATCGGTGCGCTCGGGCCCGAACGCGGTCCAGATCGCGATCAGCACCGCCATCGCACCCCCGAAAATCGCGAGCGCGAGCCCGTAATCGCCGCCATGGCTCTGGGCGATATCCGCCTGGAACACCGCGTTGCGCGACATGATCAGATTGCCGAGCTGATAGGCGACGCCCGGAAACATCGCGCGCACCGCGCCGGGCGACAGCTCGTTCAGATGGACCGGCACGATCCCCCACGCGCCCTGCACCGCGACCTGCATCAGGAACGCGCCCGCGCCCAGCAGCAACGGCGTCGCGGTGAAGGCCCAGAGCGGCAGCACCGGCAGCGCGAGGAGGCAGGCGTAGACGATCGCGCGCCGCCGCCCGATCCGCTCGGACCAGATGCCGAACCCGATCCCGCCGACGATCGCGCCCAGGTTCATGATCGCGGTCAGCGTGCCGGTGAGCTGCGTGTCGAAGCCGTGCTGCTGTTGCAGGAAGGTGGGGTAGAGATCCTGCGTGCCGTGGCTGAACGCGTTGAACGCCGCCATCAGCACGATCATGTAGAGCGCGATCTTCCAGTGCCGCGCGAGCTCGACGAACGGATTGACGCGGGGCGCCTTCTTCGCCGCCTCGAACGCCGGGCTCTCCTCGACGTGCATCCGGATCAGGATGACGAGGATGGCGGGCGCGATCCCGACCATGAACATGCCGCGCCAGCCGATCAGGTCGAACAGCGCGAAATAGACGAGGCTCGCGAGGAAATAGCCCGATGGGTAGCCGCTCTGGAGCAGGCCGGAGACGGGCCCGCGCAGCCTGGCGGGGATCGATTCCATCACCAGGCTCGCGCCGATCCCCCATTCGCCGCCCATCGCGAAGCCGAACAGGACGCGCAGGATCAGCAGCACGACGAGCGAGGGCGCGAAGGCCGAGGCGAACGAGAACAGCGAAAACAGCGCGACGTCGATCATCAGGATCGGCCGCCGCCCGAACTTGTCGGCGAGCAATCCGAAGAACAGCGCCCCGAAGGGCCGCGCCGCGAGCGTCAGGAAGATCGCGACCGACACCGCCTTGACGTCGGTGCCGAACTCGGTCGCGATCGCCGAGAGCATGAACACCATCAGGAAGAAATCGAACGCGTCGAGCGTCCAGCCCAGATAGCTCGCCCAGATCGCGCTTTTCTGCGGCTTGGAAAGCGCCTTGAGGTCGGCGATCAACGACATGCCCTCTCTCCCGGTCCGATCGGCATCCGCCGTCGCTTTTGCTCGACCTTAGAAAGCGCGACCGTGCGCCGACAAGGGGCCTTGACGGTTTCGGCCACCGGCCTGCCGCGCAAGCCACGTCCTCGTGTCGGCCGCTTCCCGCGCCAGCCAATTGCGAAACTGACGGACGTGGCGCTTGGCGGCCGAATCGGCACGGAAGCACGCGACATAGCCGTGGTCGCTCCACAGCCCGGTAGCCGCGCCACAGGGCAACGCGATCCCCCCGTTTTCGACCGCCTCGCGCAGCAACGCGATCCCGCACAGCGCGAGCCCGGCGTCCGCGACGACGGCGTCACGGGCCGCCGTGATCCGCTGGAAGCGAAAGCCGCGATCGGGGGCGGTGCGCGGAACGGCATTGGCCGCGAACCAGCGCGACCAGGAAAGGTCGGCCGGATCGTCGCGATAGCAATCGAGGTGGAGCAGCGGGAATCCCTCGAACCGTTCGTCCACGGGCAGCGCCGCGACGCGATCGCGGTTGAGCGGCGAGCAGACCGGCACGACGAGATCGCGGAACAGGACGTCGGCATCGTCCCCGCCGGTGAACGCCGCATAGCGGATGTCGCAGTCCGCGCGGCCCGTCCGCGCCGGCGCATCGCCCGCGCCGTTGATGCGGAAGCGGATCGCGGGATGCGCGGCGCGGAACCGCGCGAGCCGCGGCTTCAGCCAGAGATCGGCGAAATCGGAGGTCGCGGCGATATGCAGATCGCGTCCCCGCTGGAGGTCGAGCGTGTCCGCCGCCGCTTCCAGATCGGCGAAGGCGCGTTCGAGGAGCGGCAACGCCGCCGCCAGTTCGGGCGTCGCGACCACGCCTGCGCGCCGGCGGTCGAGCAGGCGGATGCCGAGATAGTCTTCGAGCGCCTTCACCCGCTGCCCCACCGCCGCCGGGGTGATGCCGAGCCGTTCCCCCGCCTCGGTGAAAGAGCCGGTGCGTGCGGCCAGCTCGACGGCCTGCAGCGATCGCAAATGCGACGGGACGGTCATCGGCTCTCCATAAGCAAAAACTTTAGGCAGGGCCAGAAGACTTCAGTTGCAGCGCGTCTTCGATCGGAGGAGACTGAACGGGCTTTCCGAAATCAGGGGAGAAGACGGATGAGCAACCTCAAACGCTATATGGTGGAACGCGAGATACGCGGCGTCGGCGGCATGTCGATCGTCGAATTGTGCGGCGCCGCCCGCGCGTCGAACCAGGCGATCGAGAAGCTTCATCCCGATGTTCAGTGGCAGCATAGCTATGTTTCAGAAGACCGGACCTTCTGCGTCTATCTCGCCGATGGCGAAGACACGATCCGCAAACATGCCGAACTGAGCGGCATTCCCGTCAGCCGGATCACCGAAATCCCGCGCATCATCGATCCGCTTACCGCGAACAACTGACGGAGGCCGAGACGCCGGGCCGCCACACCGAGAAATCATCCCTGGACGATTTCCGTCATCCCTGCCGCGCCAACCACTCCTCCAGCCACTTGATCGTATAGGCCCCGGCCTGGAATTCGGGATCGTCGAGCAACGCCTGGTGCAGCGGGATCGTGGTCTTCATCCCCTCGATCACGAATTCCTCCAGCGCGCGGCGGAGGCGCATCAGGCAGCGCTCGCGCGTGGTGCCGTAGACGATCAGCTTGGCGATCATGCTGTCGTAATAAGGGGGCACCTTGTAGCCGGTGTAGAGCCCGCTATCGACGCGCACGTGCATCCCGCCGGGCGCGTGGAACTGCGTCACCGTGCCGGGCGAGGGCGCGAAGGTGCGGGGATCCTCGGCGTTGATGCGGCATTCGATCGCATGGCCGTGGAACTGCACCTGGTCCTGCGTGCAGGTCAGCCCCTTGCCCTCGGCGACGCGGATCTGCTCGCGCACCAGATCGAGGCCGGTGATCATCTCGGTCACGGGATGCTCGACCTGCAGCCGCGTGTTCATCTCGATGAAGTAGAAGTCGCCGTCTTCCCACAGGAACTCGATCGTGCCGGCGCCGCGATAACCCATATCGGCCATCGCCTTGGCGACGATCCCGCCCATCCGCTCGCGCTCGCTCTGGCTGAGGATGGGGGAGGGGGCTTCCTCGAGCACTTTCTGGTGGCGGCGCTGGAGCGAGCAGTCGCGCTCGCCCAGGTGGATCGCGGCGCCCTCGCCGTCGCCGAACACCTGGAACTCGATGTGGCGCGGGTTGCCGAGATATTTCTCCATGTAGACAGTGGCGTCGCCGAACGCGGCCTTGGCCTCGCTGCCCGCCTGGCTCATCAGCGTTTCGAGCTGGTCCTCGCTCGGCACCACCTTCATGCCGCGCCCGCCGCCGCCCGACGCCGCCTTGATCAGCACCGGATAGCCGATCTCGCGCGCCAGCCGCTTTGCCTCGTCGACATCGGTGATCGCGCCGTCCGAACCCGGCACCAGCGGCAGGCCCAGCGCGCCCGCGGTGCGCTTCGCTTCCACCTTGTCGCCCATGATGCGGATATGCTCGGGCTTGGGGCCGACGAAGATCAGGTCGTGCGCCTCGACGATCTCGGCGAACTTGGCGTTCTCGGAAAGGAAGCCGTAGCCCGGGTGGATCGCGTCCGCGCCCGAGATTTCGGCCGCCGAGATGATGTTGGGGATGTTGAGATACGAATCGACCGCGCTCGGCGGGCCGATGCATACCGCCTCGTCGGCGAGCCGCACGTGCATCGCGTCGGCATCCGCGGTCGAATGCACCGCGACCGTCTTGATCCCCATCTCATGGCACGCGCGATGGATGCGCAACGCGATCTCGCCGCGATTGGCGATCAGCAGCTTCTTGATCTCTTTCACGCGCGGTTACTCGACGACGACGAGCGGCTGATCGAACTCGACCGGCTGGCCGTTTTCGACCAGCACCGCCTTCACCGTGCCGGCATTGGGCGCGACGATCGGATTCATCACCTTCATTGCCTCGACGATCAGCAGCGTGTCACCCGCGGCGACCGTTTGCCCGACGCTGGAAAACGGTTTGGCGCCCGGCTCGCTCGCGAGATAGACGGTGCCCACCATCGGCGAGCGGACGGCATTGGCGTGGTCGGCAGGCGCGCTCGCCTCCGCCGCCGGCGGCGCCGCGACGGGCGCGGCGGCAGCGGGGGCCGGCATCGCGGGCGCATAGTGAACGGGGGCGGCTACGGCGGCGGTGCGTGCGATCCGCACCTTGCGGTCGCCGTCCTCGACCTCGATCTCGGTCAGCCCCGTGGTGTCGAGCATCTCGGCGAGCTGGCGCACCAGATCGACGTCGATGCGCATGTGATTGTTGTTGCTGTCGGCCATTTGGACCCTTTTCCCTGTCAAGCGCGCCTCCTGTCAGAGTCGCGCCGCGGCTTCAAGCGCCAGCATGTACGACATCGCACCGAATCCCGCCACAATGCCCCTGGCGGCACGTCCCACATAGCTCGTGTGCCGAAACGCGTCGCGCGCATGCGGGTTCGACAGATGCACCTCGATCACCGGCGTGGCGATCGCCTTGATCGCGTCGAGCAGCGCCACCGAGGTATGCGTATAGGCGGCGGCGTTGAGGATCACGGCCTTGGCGCCCGTCGCCTGCGCCTCGTGCAGCCAGTCGACCAGATGGCCTTCGTGGTTCGATTGCCGCATCTCGATCGCGACACCCAGATCGCGCGCGCGATCCTCGAGCTGCCCCGCAATGTCGTCGAGCGTGTCGTGGCCGTAGATGTCGGGCTCGCGCAGCCCCAGCAGGTTGAGGTTGGGGCCGTTGAGGACGAAGATCGTGTCGGGCATGGGCGCCTATCGGTTGCGGCGGGCGGGGCGCACGCCTAGATCGCCGACATCCTTACCCGTTCGTGTCGAGCGAAGTCGAGACACGTGTCACCGCGGGGCCATGCAAGCCGCTTCTCGACTGCGCTCGAAGCGAACGGATGGAAATGACGATGCACAGCGACGGAACCGTCACGATTCAGGTCAATGGCGAACACCGCCGCGTCGAGGTAGGGCTCAGCCTCGCCGATCTTGCCAAGGAACTGGGGCTGGTGCCCGAAAAGGTCGCGGTCGAGCGCAACCTCGAGGTGGTGCCGCGCTCGACGTTGGCGAGCGTGTGCGTCGTGGACGGCGACGAGATCGAGATTGTCCATTTTGTGGGAGGCGGCTGATGCCACGCCGCGCGGTTCCCAACCGGTTCGTCGCCGATGTCGGCGCTGCGGCGCCGTTCTTCACCGATGTGCTCGGCTTCGCGGTCGGCATGGAGGCGGAAGGAATCACCACCTTCGTCTCGCCCGATCAACGCACGACGCAGATCAGCGTCTTCACCGCCGATCCCTCGGGGCTGGAGCCGGCCTATTCGGTCGAGGTCGCCGATGTCGACGCCGCTCATGCCCGCGCGCTCGCCGCCGGGTGCGAGGTGGTCTACGCGTTGCGCGATGAGCCGTGGGGCGTGCGTCGCTTCTTCGTGCGTGAACCCGGCGGCGGCATCGCGAACGTCCTGCAACACAAGGAACAGCCATGAATATCGAAACCCCGGTCGCTGTCCGTGAGGATGCGGATACGTGGTCGGTCGCGGGCAAGACCTTCCGCTCGCGGCTGATCGTCGGCACCGGCAAGTACAAGGATTTCGCCGAGAACGCCGCCGCGCTGGAGGCGTCGGGCGCGGAGATCGTCACGGTCGCGGTGCGCCGTGTCAACGTCAGCGATCCCAAGGCGCCGATGCTGACCGACTATATCGACCCGAAGAAGATCACCTATCTCCCCAACACCGCGGGCTGCTTCACGGGTGAGGAGGCGATCCGCACGCTCAGGCTTGCGCGCGAGGCGGGGGGCTGGGATCTGGTCAAGCTCGAGGTGCTGGGCGAGGCGAAGACGCTCTATCCCGACATGGTGGAGACGCTGCGCGCGACCGAAATCCTCGCCAACGAAGGCTTCAAGCCGATGGTCTATTGCGTCGACGATCCGATCGCGGCGAAGCGGCTGGAGAATGCGGGCGCGGTCGCGATCATGCCGCTGGGCGCGCCGATCGGCTCGGGGCTCGGCATCCAGAACCGCGTCACGATCCGGTTGATCGTCGAGGGCGCCAAGGTGCCCGTGCTCGTCGATGCCGGCGTCGGCACCGCGTCTGACGCGGCGGTGGCGATGGAACTCGGCTGCGACGGCGTGCTGATGAACACCGCGATCGCGGAAGCGAAAGACCCGGTGATGATGGCCGCCGCGATGAAGGCCGCGGTCGAGGCCGGGCGGTTCGCCTATCGCGCCGGCCGCATGGGCCAGCGCCGCTATGCCGATCCGTCGAGCCCGCTCGCCGGGCTGATCTGACCCTTGTGTCGGCGCGGCCGCTGCCCCAAGCTGTTGGTTTGGAACAGGAGAGCCGCGCATGATCCGTTACCTGCTCGCCGCCGGGCTGCTGGCGCTCGCCGCCGGTTGCCAGAACCAGCCCGCCGAGGAGGCGAGCGCGAACAATGCGGCTGCCGCCGCGCCCGCGGTGAAGCCCGCCGTGATCTGGCTCAAATCGTCCGACGACAAGTCGATCCGCGGCGATTTCTACGAGGCCGAGCATGCCAAGGCGCTGATCCTGCTCTTCCACCAGGCCGGATCGAGCAAGGAGGAATATGCGACGATCGCGCCCAAGCTCGCCGCCGCGGGCTATTCGGCGCTGGCAATCGACCAGCGCGCAGGCGGCGACATGTACGGCCACAACGAGGTGGTGGAGCGCATGGGCGGATCGAAGCCGTACGAGGAGGCGATGGCCGATCTCGACGGCGCGGTGCGTTGGGCGCGGCCGATCGGGCTGCCGGTGGTGCTGTGGGGCAGCAGCTATTCGGCCTCGCTCGTGATCCCCGTCGCCAACAGCTATGGCGATCTCGTCAAGGCGGTGCTGTCTTTCTCGCCGGGCGAATATCTGAACGACAAGCGCGCGATCGGCCGCGCCGCGGAATATCTGAAGCAGCCGATCTTCATCACCTCGGCGAACGATCCCGAGGAAATCGAGGCGGCCAAGGCGATCGCGGCCAAGGTGCCCGACGATCACGCGACCTTCTTCGCCCCGCCTGAGGGCGCGATCCACGGCTCGTCGACGCTGATCGAAGCCAAGGATCCGCAGGGCGCCGCGCCGACCTGGGCTGCGGTGATGGATTTCCTCAAGAAGACAGTCGGTTAAGCCGAAAAGCGGAACCGCCGCCGGGCCTCGATGGTTCTGTATCCAAGCGTGTTCGCGGCCGATGACCGGCCGTGCAGCTGTGTAGGAGACCGAACCATGGGCGAACTCACCGACAAGATCAAAGGCAACATCAACGAGGCGATCGGCAAGGCCAAGCAGAAGAGCGACGATCCCGCCAAGCGCGACGAAGGCGCGAAGCAGGAAGGCAAGGGCAAGGCGCAGCAATTCATCGGCAAGGTGAAAGGCGCGCTAGGCGACGACATCTGACGCGCCCCAGCCTCACCCGGCTGAACCAGGGCCGCTCCGGGCAACCGGGGCGGCCTTTTTGTGCCCGTTCCACCGCGAACGCAATCTCCGGGGCCACGCAACGCCTTATGGCGCGCGACCACGAACCAGGTCGGCAAGCACGACCGTCCCGTTTTCATCAGGATGATTCGCAGCAATGATCGCGTGGGCCATCAGCCCGACGCCTGCCGAGGCATCGGGCATGCCGGACCGGGCCCGGTCGGCAGCGAGATAGGCGGCCAGTTCGGCTTCGCCGATCCGCCCGTCGCGGTTCGCGTCGGCTGCCGCGACAGCAGGCGACACCGCGACCGATACCGAGGTTCCACGCGCCAGCTCGGCCGCCGTCAGCTTGCCGTCGCGACTCGTGTCGAGCCGCGCGAACAGCGCGTCGCGTGTTTCGTGCGGCGCGGACGGCATCCTGTTCGTCAGCTCGATCATGATCGCGTCCGATGCGGGCGACGTATCGGGTCCACTGGAAAATTCGTCCGCATCGATGCCGCCGTCATGGTTGGCATCCATCCAGTCGAATACGGCGGTCACGCGCGGGTCGATCGCGGCCTGGGCGGGCGTCACCGACGCCACGGCGGCGATCGTGGAAAACAGCGCGGCGCCCGTTAAGGTCGCGATCGGACGACGGCGAAGATGATGAGTCAGCATGGCGAGCTCCTTCCAGCGTGGGGGTGCTCGATCCGCGGCGGCGATATGACGAGCGATGAACCCACGCAGCACCTTGCTCGCCGAAACGCCGTTCGCGGCGCAGGCCGCCATGAAGGCGGTCTTGGTCTCGTGCGAGACGCGGATTTCGAGCGTTTCGGTCTTCTTGGGTTCGCGGTCGGTCATGGTCGCTTCGGGGTTGTCGAGCCTCACGATGCTGCGCGGAGCCGGACGGCGATTGCACCAAATGATGTGCCGTGACGCCAGCGAAATCGTGTCCGGACACGCATCGGGGAATGTCAGCCGCCGCGTATTTGGGCAATCGTCGTTCCCGCCGTGATCACCTCGACATCGGTCTTGAGGTGAAGCAGCCGCACGCCTTTCTCTGCCATCGCCCGGTCGAGCGCGGGCGCGAAACCTTCGGTGCGCTCCACGGTTTCCGCCCAGCAGCCGTAAGCGCGCGCGAGCGCGGCGAAATCGGGATTCGCCAGCGTCGTCCCCGAAAGCCGTCCGGGAAACTCGCGTTCCTGGTGCATACGGATGGTGCCGTAGGCATGGTTGTCGACCACGATCACCAGCATTTCGGCGCCGTGCGCCACCGCGGTCGCCAGTTCCTGCCCGTTCATCAGGAAGCAGCCGTCGCCCGCGAGCGCGGCCACCAGTCGGTCCTTGTGACGCAGCGCCGCCGCGGTCGCCGCCGGCACGCCGTATCCCATCGCGCCCGCGGTCGGCGCAAGCTGGCTGACCGGGCCGGCATAGGGCCAATAGCGATGCCACCAGCCCGAATAATTGCCCGCGCCGTTGCAGATGATCGAATCGGCGGGCAGCCGCGCGCGCATCGCCGCGACGCAGGGGCCGAGGTCCATCGCGACGCCTTCGCGCGGCTTCGGTGTCGACCATTCGAGCCAGTCGGCGTGCGCCTCTTCGCCGGCCGTAAGCGCGTCGCGCTCGATCGCGTGGACGTCTTCGGCGAATTCGGCCATGTCGGCGCAGATCGCCAGATCGGTGCGATAGGTCATGCCGAGTTCACCGGGATCGGGATGGACGTGGACCAGCACCTGCCCCGGATGCTCGGGCGTGATCAGCGTATAGCCGTCGGTGGTCGCCTCGCCGAGTCGCGGCCCGACGACGAGCAGCAGGTCGGCGTTCTTCACGCGCGCGACCAGCTTCGGATTGGGGCCGTAGCCCAGATTGCCGGCATAGACCGGGCAGGTGTTCGCCACCGCATCCTGCCGCCGGAACGCCGCCGCGACGGGGATGCCCGTCCGCGCCGCCCAGCTTGCGAAATTCTCCGCGGCATCCGCATTCCAGCCCGCCCCGCCGACGATCGCCACCGGCCGCTCGGCACGATCGAGCAGCGCCGAAAGCGCGCCCATCGCGATCGGATCGCACGGCTGCGCGGGCGCCTCGACGCGCGGCCGATCCACCGCCTCGACGCGATCGAGCAGCATATCCTCGGGCAGCGCCAGCACCACGGGGCCGGGCCGCCCCGACATCGCGACGTGATAGGCGCGCGCGATATATTCGGGGATACGCCGGGCGTCGTCGATCCGCGCCACCCACTTCGCTAGCGGCGCGAACATCGCCTCGAAATTGATCTCCTGAAACGCCTCGCGGTCGCGGGTCGCGCGATCGACGTCGCCGACGAACAGGATCATCGGCTGCGAATCCTGCCGCGCGACATGCACGCCGATCGAGGCGTTGGTCGCGCCCGGCCCGCGTGTCACGAAGGCCACGCCCGGCCGCCGCGTCATCGCGCCGTCGGCGCACGCCATGAAACCGACCCCGCCTTCCTGCCGGCACACGACCAGATCGATCGCGCGCGTGTCGTGGAGCGCGTCGAGCACCGCGAGGAAGCTCTCGCCGGGCACGGTGAAGATGCGATCGCAGCCTTGCGCGACGAGCTGGTCGACCAGGATACGGCCGCCGGTGCGTGTGGTCATGAAATTCTCCCTGACGGCTTCCATAGCCGGTCGGTCGAAGCGAACGGAAGGCGCAATTGACCCGCGGCATCGCGTCCGCTTATGCCCCGGGCCAGCAATCCCGGAGGACTCGCATGCAAAAGCTCTATCCCGACGCCAAGGCCGCGCTCGAGGGCGTGTTGTTCGACGGGATGACGATCTGCGCCGGCGGCTTCGGACTGTGCGGCATTCCCGAACGCCTGATCGACGCGATCCAGGCCGCGGGCGTCAAGGATCTCACCATCGCCTCGAACAATGCCGGGATCGACGGCGAAGGCTTGGGCAAGCTGCTGCGCAGCCGCCAGGTCAGGAAGATGATCTCCTCCTATGTCGGCGAGAACAAGGAGTTCGAGCGCCAGTTCCTCAGCGGTGAACTCGAGGTCGAGTTCTGTCCGCAGGGTACGCTCGCCGAGCGCTGTCGTGCGGGCGGGGCGGGCATTCCGGGCTTCTACACGAAGACCGGCGTCGGCACGCAGGTCGCCGAGGGCAAGGAGACCAAGGTGTTCGACGGCGAGGAATACGTGCTCGAACGCGGCATCCGCGCGGACCTGTCGATCGTCAAGGGCTGGAAGGCGGACGAGGCGGGCAATCTCTTGTTCCGCAAGACCGCGCGCAACTTCAACCAGCCGATGGCGACCGCGGGCAAGGTCTGCGTCGCCGAGGTCGAGGAGGTCGTGCCCGTCGGCGCGCTCGATCCCGATCAGATCCATTTGCCCGGCATCTACGTCAACCGCCTGATCCTCGGCGCGCCCTACGACAAGAAAATCGAGTTCATGACGACGCGCGAGCGGGCAGCCGCGTGACGCGGGCCGCGCCTCTGATCGCGCTGCTCGCCGGCGCGGCGCTGCTGCAGGGCTGCGTCGTCGCGGCGGTGCCGGTCGCGGCCGGCGCGGCGATCGCGCGCGAACGCTTCATGGGCGGCGACCACGATTCGGACAAGCCGCTGCCCAAGCCGCCTGCGGGCAAGTTCACCTATCTCGGCCCCGTCGACAATGCCGCGATCGGCATGGCGACGGTGCCGCCCGCGATGCAATATCTCTACGGCTCGGGCGAGGCGGCGGCGGCGAGCCTGCAGACCTATCGCGCGCTCGACACCTATATGATGGCGCGCTCGTCCGATCGCGCGATCGGGCACGAGGTGAAATCGGTGGTGCTCGCCCCGGGCGCGACCTTCGACGCGCCCAAATTCACCGATTGCGGCGAGAAGCCGCTCGCGGTGGTGTTCGACGTGGACGAGACCGCCGTCCTCAACCTCGGCTTCGAGGCGGATCAGGCGAAGCGCGGCGGCGCCTATGACCAGCAGCGCTGGCTGCGCTGGGAGAAAACGGGCGCGGACGACGTCGTTCCCGTGCCCGGCGTGCTCGACGCGATCGAGATCGCGCGGCAGGCGAACGTCAAGGTCATCTTCAACTCGAACCGCGCCGCCGAAAATGCCGAGGCGACCGCCGCGATGCTCAAACAGGCGGGCTTCGGCGACGTCGTCGTCGGCGATAGCCTGTGGCTCGCGAATGCGGGCGAGCAGGGCAAGGATCGCCGCCGCTGGGCGATCGCGCAGCAATATTGCGTCATCGCGCAGGTCGGCGACCAGCTCGGCGATTTCACCGACCTGTTCAATTCGACCACGCCCGGCGTCGCCGAGCGCCGCGCGCTCGCCTCGGCCAAGAATGTCGAATGGCTGTGGGGGCTGGGCTGGTTCCTGCTGCCCAACCCGGTCTACGGCAGCGCCTTGAAGGGCTCGTTCAACGAGGTCTTCCCCAACGACAAGCAATGGACCGATCCGGCGGACAAGGCGCCTGCCGCGCCAGCACCTGCCGCTGTGCCCCCCATTACCAACGGGAGTGAAAACTGATGCCCTGGACCCGCGACGAGATGGCCGCGCGCGCCGCGAAGGAACTGCGCGACGGATATTACGTCAATCTCGGCATCGGCATCCCCACGTTGGTCGCGAACCATATCCCCGAGGGCGTGGACGTGACGCTGCAATCGGAGAACGGGATGCTCGGCATCGGCCCGTTCCCGTATCCCGACGAGGTCGATCCCGATCTGATCAACGCCGGCAAGCAGACGGTGAGCGAGCTCGATCGCACCGTCTATTTCAGCTCGGACCAGAGCTTCGCGATGATCCGCGGCGGGCATATCGATCTTGCCGTGCTCGGCGCGATGGAGGTGGCCGAGACGGGTGATCTCGCCAACTGGATGATCCCCGGCAAGATGATCAAGGGCATGGGCGGCGCGATGGATCTGGTCGCGGGCGTCAAGAAGATCATCGTGGTGATGGAGCACAATTCCAAGCACGGCGACCCCAAGTTCATCCCCGAATGCACGCTGCCGCTCACCGGCCGGAACGTGGTCGACATGATCGTCACCGATCTGTGCGTCTTCCAGCGCCCCGATCACGACAGCCCCTTCCGCCTGATCGAGCTCGCGCCCGGCGTGACCGAGGAGGAGATCGCGGCGAAGACGACGGCCAAATACGAGGTCGCGCTGCAGGCGGCCTGATTCCCGCACCCGCATCACCGTCACCCCGGACTTGTTCCGGGGTCCGCCGTGCCGCGAACCCGCACGGCCGCGATTTTGCGCAACGCGGAGGCCGGAACAAGTCCGGCATGACGTTTCAAGGAAACCGCCTCGGGCGCGTCGGATAATCCGAGGTTCCCCGTGTCGTTGCCACAACTGTATTGCATCAACAATACACTTACTTAAGATAGCCCCATGACGATGCTCCTCCTCGCGCTCGCCGCGTTCGCCCAGGCTCCCGACCGCGATTGGGCGCAGACGCTGCGCACCGACGCGCAGGCGATGCACGACGACATCGCCGCCAACCATCCCGGCCCGGTCAACGCGCTCGATCCGGATTTCGCGAAGCGCAACGATACCGCCTTCGCGCTCGCGCTGAAGCGCGCCGCGCAGGTGACGGATTATCCCGGCTATTTTTACGCGCTCAATGCCTATGCCGCGTCGTTCGACGATGGCCATCTCGGTTTCCGTGCAGCCGACGACGCACCCGCGCTCGCCGCGCGATGGCCGGGTTTCCTCGCCGGCTATGACGGCGACCGGCAGGTCGTGCGCACCCGCGCCGACGACGCCCCGGTGCCGCTCGGCGCCGTGCTCGAGTCGTGCGACGGCCGCCCCGCCGACGCGCTCGCCGCGGCGAATGTCGGCGCGTTCGAGGGCCGCTGGTTCCTCGCCTCGCGTCGTGCCTTGAGCGGCGGGCAGCTCTTCGTCGATCGGGGCAATCCCTTCATCACGGCCCCCATGCGCTGCACCTTCGTCGTCGATGGCACGCCGCGCACCGTCACGCTCGCCTGGCGGCCGATCGGCGCCGACGCCTTGGCCACGCGCCTCGCCGACACCAATCGGCAGGTCCACGATCCGATCGGCGCGCGCGTGTTCGCCGACGGCACGCGCTGGTTCACGCTCTCGGGCTTCGACGGCGATCCCGACTCGGCCGACGCCAAGGCGCTTGCACCACTCATCGCCACGATGCGCGCGGACCGCGCCGCCATCGTTGCCGCGCCGCGAATCGTCCTCGACCTGCGCGGCAACAATGGCGGCTCGTCCGATTGGTCGCGCCAGATCGCCGAGATCCTCTGGGGCAAACAGCGCGTCGAGGCGCTCGACGGCGCGACCGGCGTCGATTGGCGCGCTTCGGCCGACAATGTGAAGACGCTCACCGAGTTCGGCGCGCATCTCCGCGACGCGCCGGGCACCTCGGCCGACATGAAGCGCTGGATCGACGAGACCGTGATGGGCATCACCGCCGCGCACGCCAAGGGCGATGCGCTATGGCATCAGGCGGCGAGCGAAAGCGAGAAGACGCCCGGCACGCCGCCCGCGCCGCCACGGGGGCCGGTCTATTTCGTCACCAACGGCAGCTGCGCCTCGGCCTGCCTCGACGCCGCTGATCTGTGGAAGGAACTGGGCGCGATCCAGGTCGGGCGCGAAACCAGCGCCGATACGCTCTACATGGACATCCGCCGCGATCCGCTGCCCAGCGGGCTCGGGCGCGTCTCGATCCCGATGAAGGTCTATCGCGGCCGCACGCGCGGTTCCAACGAGCCGCTGCGTCCCGTTCACCCCTATCCGGGCGATCTGCGCGACACCGTCGCTCTCGAAGCCTGGATCGCGCGCTTGCCGGAGAAACGCTGATGCATGTCCTGCTCACCGGATCGACCGGCTGGCTCGGCCGCTTCCTCGCGCCGATGCTGCGCGCGGGCGGCCATGTCGTCACCGGCCTCGACGTCGCGCCCGGCCCCGATACCGATATCGTCGGCTCGGTGGCCGACCGCGCATTGGTCGATCGCCTCTTCGCCGATCGCGGCATCGATGCGGTGATCCACGCCGGCGCGCTCCACAAGCCCGATATCGCGCGCTATCCGGCGCAGGCATTCGTCGACGTCAACGTCACCGGCACGCTCAACCTGCTCGAGGCGGCGATCGCGGCGCGGGCGCGTTTCGTGTTCACGTCGACGACCTCGTTGATGATCTCGCAGGCTATCCGCGACGGGACAGGGGACGAAGCCGCCTGGCTCGACGAGACGCTGGCACCGCGCAACATCTACGGCGTCACCAAGCTCGCCGCCGAGCATCTGTGTCGCCTCTATCACCAGCTCCACGGGCTGCCGTGCGTCGTCCTGCGCACCGCCCGCTTCTTTCCCGAGGAGGACGATACCCATCGCGCGCTGTCGGGCGAGAACATGAAGGCCAACGAGTTCCTCCACCGCCGCCTGACGGTCGAGGATGTCGCCGCCGCGCACCTCGCGGCGCTCGATCGCGCGCCCGGGATCGGCTTCGACACCTTCATCCTCTCCGCGCCCACGCCTTTCGCGCGCGCCGAGGCGGCCGAACTGCGCCGCGATGCCGCCGCCGTGATCGCGCGACATTTCCCCGACGCGCCGGGGCTCTACGCGGCGCGCGGCTGGTCGCTCCCCGCGACGATCGATCGCGTGTACGATTCGAGCCATGCCGAGCGCGTGCTGGATTTCCGCTGCCAGACCGATTTCGCCGCGATCCTGCAGGCGCTCCGCGAGGGCGCGCCGTTGCCCTTCGCGCACGATGCCGATTACGTGTCGCCGGCGATCGGCGCGCTGAGTCGCGCTCCTGCGAAAGCAGAAGCCCAGGGAAACTGACGACACCGCTTGCGACTCTGGGCTCCTGCCTTCGCAGGAGCACTGCACAGCCTATGCCGCTCGCTCCAGCGCCTCGCTTGCCTCCAGCCAGTCCGCCTCCGCGGCATCGATCCGCTCCTGGATCGTCGCGCGGCGCTTCATCAACTCGCCCATGGACTGCGCCGCCAGATGCGCGGGTGCAGTCGCGGGATCGGCCATCGCCGCGTCGAGCGCATCGCGCTGCCCCGTCAGCCGCGTAGCCTCCGCCTCCAGCTCGCGCAGCTTCTTGCGCAGCGCCTTTTCGGCCTCGCGCGCCTCGGCGGCGGCGCGGCGCTGCTCCTTGCCGCTCGCCTTCCTGCCTTCGCCCTTCGCGCCGTCGCCCGCCAGCACCTGCGCGATATAATCGTCGAGGCTGCCGTCGAATTCGCGTGCGGTGCCGTGGTCGACCAGCACCAGCCGGTCGGCGGTCATCTCCAGCATGTGGCGGTCGTGGCTCACCATCAGCACCGCGCCGGTATAATCGTTGAGCGCCTGCACCAGCGCCTCACGCGCATCGACGTCGAGATGGTTGGTCGGCTCGTCGAGGATCAAGAGATGCGGTGCGTCGCGCGTGATCAGCGCCAGCGCCAGCCGTGCCCGCTCCCCGCCCGAAAGCTTGCCGACCTTGGTCGTCGCCTTGTCGCCCGAAAAGCCGAACCGCCCGAGCTGCGCGCGCACCGCGGCAGGTGTCGCGCCCTTCATCACCCGTGTCATATGCTCCAGCGGTGTGTCGCCCGCGTCGAGCTCTTCGACCTGATACTGGGTGAAATACCCGACCTTCATCTTGCCCGACGCGGTCATGCCGCCGTCCATCGGCGCAAGCTGCGCCGCGAGCAGCCGCGCCAGCGTGGTCTTGCCGTTGCCGTTGCGCCCCAACAGCGCGATCCGGTCGTCGGGATCGAGGCGAAGGTTGAGCCGCTTGAGGATCGGTGTATCGCCGTAGCCGACCGTCGCCATATCGAGCGTGATCAGCGGCGGGCGCAATTCGCTCGGGTTGGGGAAACCGAACGACAGCGACGGATCGTCCGCCAATTCGGCGATCGGTTGCAGCTTGGCGAGCGCCTTGGCGCGCGACTGCGCCTGCTTGGCGGTCGAGGCGCGGGCCGAATTGCGCGCGATATAATCCTGCAATTTGGCGCGCTGCGCGTCCTGATTGGCCTTGGCGGCGCTCAACTGCGCCATCCGTTCGGCGCGCTGGCGTTCGAACGAATCGTACCCGCCGGGATAGAGCGTCAGCTTGCCGCCCTGCAGATGCAGGATGTGATCGACGACGTTGTTGAGGAAATCGCGCTCGTGGCTGACGATCAGGATCGTCGCGCGATAGCCCTTGAGGAAATCCTCGAGCCACATCACCGCTTCGAGATCGAGGTGGTTCGACGGTTCGTCGAGCAGCAGCACGTCGGGCTGCGAGAACAGCAGCGCGGCCAGCGCGACGCGCATCCGCCAGCCGCCCGAGAAACTGTCGAGCGGGCGCTGCTGCATCGCCTCGTCGAAGCCCAGCCCCACCAGGATGCGCGCGGCGCGGGCAGGGGCCGCATAAGCGTCGATCGCGAGCAGCCGTTCGTGGACCTCGGCGAGCCGGTGATGGTCGTCGTGGCAGGTCTCGCTTTCGATCATCAGCGCGGCGCGCTCGACATCGGCGGCGAGCACGGTGTCGAACGGTGTCGCGGTGCCCGCGGGGGCTTCCTGCGCGATATAGCCCAGCCGCGTGTCGCGTGGCATCTCGGCCGCGCCGTCATCGGGTTCGAGCAGCCCCGCGATCACGCGCACCAACGTCGATTTGCCCGCGCCGTTGCGCCCGATCAGCCCGACGCGGCTCCCCGGCGGCAGCGCCGCGGTCGCGCGGTCGAGGATGACACGCCCGCCGAGGCGGACGGTGATGCCGTTGATGTTGAGCATCGCCTCAGACCCGCCGATACCGGAAGTACCAGACCTCGTGCCCCTTGCGGCGCGCCTTGCGCTCGTAGCGCGTCTCGGGCCAGTCGTCGGGGCGGGTCAGGAAGTCGTGCGGGGTCTCGGCCAACCAGTCGAAATCGCGGCGGCGGTTCATCACCATCATCGACCAGCGGCAATAGGTCGGATCGTCGGTGCCGAGGCGGAACTCGCAGCCGGGCTTGAGCTTCGCCGCGATCAGGTCGAGCGGGCCGTGGTTTACCATCCGGCGCTTGGCGTGCCGCGCCTTGGGCCAGGGATCGGGGTGGAGCAGATACAGCCGGTCGAGCGACGCGTCGGGCAGCCGTTCGAGCACGGTCAGCGCGTCGCCCATGTGCAGCCGTACGTTCGCCAGCCCGCGATCGCGGATATGCCCCAGCGCGCCGACCACGCCGTTGAGGAACGGTTCGCAGCCGATGAAGCCCGTCTCCGGCCGCGCCTCGGCCTGCGCGGCGAGATGCTCGCCCGATCCGAACCCGATTTCGAATTCGAGTCGCCGATCGTCGCCGAACAGCGTGCGCGCGTCGAGCGCCCCGGCCTCGGGCACCGCGACCTTCGGCAACAGCGCTTCGATCAGCGCGGCCTGCCCTGCGCGCAATGCGTGGCCTGAGCGGCGGCCGTAGAGGCGACGAATGGTGGTCGGATCGTTCATCGCGCAGCCGCTAGGGCAGCGCGAGGCCCGCTGGCAAGCCCCGCTCCGTCAGGGCTTGCACGGTTTGGCGGTGTCCGGGTCCTTCGAACCGTAGCGGCTGCCGATATATTGGTATTCGCGGCCGTTCCAGCGATGGACGCCGAAACACATGCCCGGCATTCCGACCATGACGTCGGGATAGCCGTCGGCCCCGCGCGCCTTGAGGTAGATCGGAATGCCGATCACCTGCATCATCTGCGCCCAGCCGCCGGGCGTCGCGCGCAGGATGGTGAACGCCTGCCCGGTATTGCCGTAGCACATGCCGCTGTCGGTGACGATCGCCTCGGGGCGGCCGTCATAGTTGAGATCCGTGATCTCGACGCTCTTGGCGTCGGCCTCCGACGTTCCTTCGCAGCCCTTCCACACCTTGCCGCTGCGGGTCAGCCCGGCGGCGCGCATGATCGCATCCTGATCGGACGCGGGCAGCGCGGCGAAGCTGACGGGCAATTTCCAGCCTGCGGTCGGATAACCCTGCGACGCGCGCGGCGGAGGCGCCTTGGCCATCGGGGCCGCTTCGCTGGCCGATGCGCCGCTCGCGCCGGCGACACACGGCGTCACATAGGCGTAGGGCACATGGTGACGCACGCCTGGGCAATCGCCATTGCCGGGCTTGACCTCGATGTCGATCCAGCCGTCGGTGCGGCGTGTCTGGTCGAAACTGACGATCGCGTCCTCGGCGATCATTCGCCCCCAATGGCCCGAATCGTTGCGCGCCATGATCGCATAATAAGCGCCCGGCTTGGCGTAGCAACGCGGATCGACGTCGGCGACATGCGCCTCGGGGCGGCCGTCGCGGTTGAGATCGGTGAAGGCCACGCGCGGGTTGACGGCGTCTCCGCAGCGATTTTCCAGATGGCGATCGACCAGTTTGAAACCGGCTGCCCGGAATAACTGGATCGCCTCCGTAGGCGCCATTTTGGGCGGCGGTGCGGCGGTCTGCGCCAACGCGGCGGTCGGCAACGCCATCAACGACACGGCAACCAGTGCTCGAAACATAAAAACCCCCCAGCGGCTTCTACGCCGGGGGGTTTTAGCAGAAAGGCGCGCGATGCGCCAACCGTGAGGTCAGGCCACCGCGGCCTTCAGCTTGTCCACCAGGTCGGTGCGCTCCCAGGTGAACAGGTCGCCCTCGGGCTCCCGGCCGAAATGGCCGTAGGCGGCGGTCTTCGAATAGATCGGCGCGTTGAGGCCCAGATGCTGGCGGATGCCTTTGGGCGTCAGCCGTACGAGCTGCGGCAGCACCTCTTCCAGCTTGCCTTCCTCGACCGTGCCCGTGCCGTGCGTATCGACATAGACCGACAGCGGCTCGGCGATGCCGATCGCGTAGGAAAGCTGGATCGTGCAGCGCCGCGCGAGCCCCGCCGCGACGACGTTCTTGGCGAGATAACGCGCGACATAGGCGGCCGAACGGTCGACCTTGGTCGGATCCTTGCCCGAAAATGCGCCGCCGCCGTGCGGGGCCGCGCCGCCGTAGGTGTCAACGATGATCTTGCGGCCGGTGATGCCGGCATCGCCGTCGGGTCCGCCGATCTCGAAGGCGCCGGTCGGATTGATGTAGATGCTCGTCTCATCGGTCACGAAGCCCTCGGGCAACGTGTCCTTGAGCACGCCCGTCACATAATCGCGCAGCTCGGCGTATTTTTCGGGGTCGGCATACGAGCCCTTTTCGGCATAGCCACGCTTGTGCTGGGTCGAGACGACGAGCGCGGTCGCGCGGACGGGCTTTTCATTCTCGTACTGGAGCGTCACCTGGCTCTTGGCGTCGGGCTCGAGGAAATCGACTTTCTTCGCATGGCGGTCGTCGGCCATCCGTTCGAGGATGCGATGCGAATAATAGAGCGTCGCGGGCAGCAGATCGGGGGTCTCGTCCGACGCATAGCCGAACATGATGCCCTGGTCGCCCGCGCCTTCGTCCTTGTTGCCGCTTTCGTCCACGCCCATCGCGATCTCGCTCGACTGCGCGTGAAGATTGTTCTGGAAGCTAGCGGTTTCCCAGTGGAATCCGTCCTGTTCGTAGCCGATGCACTTCACCGTCTCGCGCGCGACCTTTTCGATCTTGGCCTTGCCCTCGTCAGTCAGGTTGCCGTCCGCATCGATCAGCGTGCGGTCGGCCGAGCGGATCTCGCCCGACAGGATGATCTTCTGCGTCGTCACCATCGTTTCGCACGCGACGCGCGCTTCCGGGTCGGTCGACAGCAGCAGATCGACGACGGCGTCGGAAATCTGGTCGGCGACCTTGTCGGGATGGCCTTCGGAGACCGATTCGGAGGTGAAGAGGTACGATGCGCGCATGAAATCCCTCGGACTTTTGCAGGAAAATCGCGGCCTGAGGCCGCATATAAAGCTTTCGTTATATGCGCATCTAGTGGGAACGCCGCGCGATGGCAACGGCCAAGGCGACGAGCAGCGCCGCCACCGCGGCGGCCATCCAGTTCCCGATCCGCGAGAACAGCGTCGGGGACAGCGGCCGGGGCATCGCCACCTCGATCGCGCCGGCCCGATGCGGCGGCACGGTGCCGAGCAGCCGCCCGTCGGCGCCGATCACCGCCGAGATGCCGGTCGGCGTCGACCGCAGGATCGGCAGCCCCTCCTCGATCGCGCGCATCCGCGCCTGCGCCAGATGCTGCGGCGGGCCCCACGATCCGAACCAGGCGTCGTTGGAGGGGTTGAACAGGATCGCCGGACGGTGGTCGGGATCGACGACCTCGCCGGAGAACACGATTTCGTAGCACACCTGCCCGCCAACCTCGCCGAAGCCCGGCAGCGTGAAGTTGAGCGGCCCCGGCCCGGGGCGGAAATCGACGTCGCCCGGCACCAGCCGCGCCAGCCCCAGCGGCCCCAGGATCGATCGGAGCGGGAGGTATTCGCCGTAGGGGACGAGGTGCGCCTTGTCGTAGCGTCCGCGCAGCCGCCCTTTGCCGTCGACCGCGAAGATCGAATTGGTCGCCATAGTCAGCTTGCCGGCGGAATCGAAGATCAGCCCGTCGCCGCCCGTCAGCAGCACGTCGTCCGGGCCCAGCCGCGTCGCGATCCGCATCCGCGTGAAGGCGGGCGCGCTTTCCCAATAATATTGGGCCGGATAGCCGGTCTCGAGGAAATAGGCGAGCGCGCCTTCGGGCCACACGATCAGCCGCGGCGCCGCGCCGGGCGTGCCGCTGAGACCAAGCAGCGTGCGGAAGCTCGTCTCGTCGTAATCGGCGCTCGCGCGCGCCTCCAACCCCAGATTGGGCTGCACCACGCGCACTCGCGGCACATCGGGGGCAGGGGTGGGCGGCGCCGGCGCGGCGAGCCCCAGCGCGACGATCGCTGCGGTCGCACCCAGCACCACCGCGGGCGTGACCCACCGCCGCCGCGCGAGCAGCATCAACGCCGCCGCCAGCACAATCGTCAGCCCGGACAGCGCATAAGTGCCCACCCACATCGCCGTCTTCGCGATCGGCGGCACCGCCACCCAGATCACGCCCAGCGGGTCCCAGGCATAGCCGGTGAACATCGTCGCGCGCAGATATTCGGTCGCGATCCACGCCGCGCCAGCGACCAGCGCAAACCGCGCATCGGGCCGCGCGGTGGCATTGCCCACGGCGCGCGCGCTCGCGAATTTCCACGCCAGCCCCGCCGCGATCGCCGGATAGACCGCGAGGTAGAGCGCCAGCGCGATCGGCGCCGCATAGCCCAGCCAGTGCGGCATCTTGTCCTGATAGGTGAAGGCGTGCTGGATCCAGTTGTCGTTGACGCTGAAATGCCCGACCCCGAACGCCCAGCCGCGCCACAGCGCCTGTTTGAGGCTCGCCGCGTCATGGACCAGCCACAGCCACGCCGCGACCGCGATCAGCGTCACCGGCCACCAGTCGAGCGGCGCGAACCCGGTCGCCGCGGCCGCACCGAGCAGCAGCGCAACAAGGGAGGCGAACCGGCTCATCGCGCCGCTATCGCGTGAAACGGGCGGGCGGGCAACCGCGCTTCACCCGTGGCCGAACAGGATCGCGCCCGCGACGAGCGCCAACCCGGCCAGCAGCGCGGCGGCGATCCACCGCCCCGCCGCCAGGATCGCCGCGTCGTCGGCCGCAGCCTCCGCCACCGGCGGCGCCTCGAGCCGCCGCACCGCCGCGCGGATCAGCCGCGGGGCATCGTCGCCCAGCCGCAGCAACTCCCACACCAGCGCCTGTGCGGTCGCCTGCCAGCGCTCGGGCGCCAGCCGCGCCTGGGCCACGCGCAGCCCCGCGCGCGCCATCGGCCCCGACAGGTCGAAATCGGGCTGGATGCCGGTAAGCACGCCGTCGATCGTCAGCAGCGCGCGAAAGATCAGCAGCAGGTCGGGCGGCAGCACCAGCCGCTCGTCGCGCAGGATCGGCAGGAAATCGCCGATCAGCGCGCTCAGCACGATCCGCCCGCCGCCGTGGCGCGCGACCAGCCGCTCGGCCGCGCGCACCACATTCTCGCGCGGCACGTCATGGCCGTCGGACCAGAGCGCGAGCGTGTCGGCGAGCCCGCCCGGATCGCCCGATTGCAGCGCGGTGACGAAGCTCAGAAACTCCTCGCGCCGCTTGGGCGAGACATGGCCGATCGACCCGAGATCGAGCGGCGCGATCCGGTTGCCGGGCAGACACAGCAGGTTGCCGGGGTGCGGATCGGCGTGGAAGCGGCCGTTCACCAGCACCATGTCGAGCACCATATCGGCGCCGGTCGCGGCGATCTGCGCCGGGTCGATCCCGTGCGCGCGCAGTGTCTCGCCGTCGCGCGGGGGCAGCCCCTCGACGAAATCCATCACCAGCAAGGTCTCGGACGACCATGCCCAATGGATGTCGGGCACCAGCACGCGGCGATCGCCGGCAAAGTCCTCGCGCAGCCGATCAGCATTGCGCCCCTCGATCGTGAAATCGAGTTCGTCGCGCAGCGAATCGGCAAGCTGCCGCGCCAGCGCGCGCGGGGAAAAGCGGCGCGCCTCGGCGCTGGCATGCTCGGCCAGCGCGGCCAGTTGCGCGACGATCCGCAGATCGGCCTCGATCCGCGGCCGCACGCCGGGGCGTCGGATCTTGAGCACCACCGCCCGCCCATCGTCCAACCACGCGCGATGGACCTGCGCCATCGACGCGGCGGCGAGCGGAATGGAGTCGAACCGCGCGAACGCTTGCTCAGGCGGCTGGCCCAGCGCCTCCTCCACCGCCGGGCGCAATGCGTCGAAGGGCAGGGTGGGCGCCTGACTGTGCAGCTTCTCGAATTCGGCGATCCATTCGGGCGCGAGCAGATCGCCGCGCGTGCCCAAAATTTGACCCAGTTTGACGAAAGTCGGCCCCAGCGCCTCGATCGCCAGCCGGGTGCGCTGGGGCAGGTCGCCCGTCTTATCCTCGCCCGCGTCGCCGCCGCACGCGATTCCGATCCGCGCAAGCAGCGTCTCGAGCCCGAAGCGCGACGCGACCGCCGCGATCTCGCCCAGCCGGGCGCGGTCGCGCGCGGCCACCGCAAGCGTCTTGATCATCGCCGGCGCCGGCATGGTTTCGGTTGCGTCATCATCGCAGCGATACGCTCCGCGCGGCGATCGGGTTCCGCGATGCTCTCGCCAAGCGGTGATGGATGCGATAGCGCTGGCGCGTGATGGCCGATGCGATCCGCCCGTTCCACCTTGCCTTTCCGGGCGACGATTTCGCCGCCGCGCGCGGCTTTTACGGCGGCAGCCGGGCGAGCAGCCGACGATGTTTTCACGATCCACGAGGCAACGCGTTGGAGTTCAAGGCGTTTGCCGACGACGCGATGACCTTCGCCACATGAGGACGCCATGACCGAACCGATCGCCGTCGATCTTCCCCACCGGCTCGGCAAGGCAGCCGCGCGCGGCCGGATCGAGCATGGCGTGGGTCGCCTCGCCGAATTCGTCCCCGGCGGCGCGATCACCGAGCGCCATTGGGACGGCGACGTGATGCACTTCACCGTCGAGGCGATGGGCCAGCGCGTCGCCAGCCGGCTCGACGTGCAGGACGCCAACGTTCATGCCGAGTTCGATCTGCCCGGCTTCCTCGCGATGTTCGGCAACCAGATTCGCGCGATGTTGCAGAAAGAAGGGCCCAAGCTGCTCGAATAGATGGATCGGTCCTCCGTTCACGATATTCCGTTCGCCCTGAGCGTGTCGAACGGCTGTTCTTCTCTTTACCCGAACAAGGAAAAGCGGTGCGTCGACAAGCTCAGCACGAACGGATGTTGAAATGACCTTCTCGCTCGACCGATTCGATCTCGATGCTTTCGTGGCGGCGACGCTCGCCGAAGACCTGGGTGGCGGCGGCGACATCACGTCGGCGGCGGTGATTCCGGCCGATGCGCGCTTTTCGGGCGTGATGGACAGCCGGGACGCGATCACCGTCGCGGGCCTACCGATCGCCGAAACCTTCTTCCGCGCGCTCGATCCCGAGGTGCGGATCGAACGGCTGGTCGAAGACGGCGACCGCGTCTCCCCCGGCACCGATCTGATGCGCCTCGAAGGCAAGGCGCGCGCGCTGCTGACGGCCGAGCGCTCGGCGCTCAACACGGTCCAGCACCTGTCGGGCATCGCCACGATGACGCGGGCCTATGTCGATCGCATCCTCGGCACCGGGGCGACGCTGCTCGACACGCGCAAGACGATCCCCGGACTGCGCGTGCTCGAAAAATACGCGACGCGGATGGGCGGGGCGACCAACCACCGCATGGGGTTGTGGGATGCGGCGATGATCAAGGACAACCATGTCGCGGTCGCCGGGTCGATCGGCGAAGCGGTCCGCCGCGCCGCCGAGGCCGGGATCGAGCGGATCATCGTCGAGGTGGACCATGTCGACCAGATCGAGCCCGCGCTCGCCGCCGGCGCCACCCACCTGCTGCTCGACAACATGCCGCCGCCGGTGCTGCGCGGCGCGGTGACGCTGGTCGGCGGGCGCGTGCCCACCGAGGCGTCGGGCGGCGTCACGCTGGAGACGATCCGGGCGATCGCTGAAACTGGCGTCACCTATGTCAGCGTCGGCCGCCTCACCCAATCGGCGCCCGCAGCGGATATCGGCCTGGATTTCGCGAAGCTGTAACTTGCGGGCATAATCCTGACGCGGCACAACAGGGCAGGGGGATAGTCACATGAAAACGCTCGTGAAGATTGTCGCGGCTGCAGCGCTGCTGCTGCCCGTTGCCGCCAACGCGCAGGCCTACAAATGCGATCTGCCGCGCTCGCTACCGCGCCCCAAGCCCGATCTTGCCACGAAGGATCAGCCGAAGCGTCTGCGCCCGATCGGCGGCTACACGCTCGCGATCAAATGGGCCCCGCAATTCTGCCATGACCACGCCAAGGATGCGTCGGCCAGGTTCGAATGCGGCAGCGGCAACCGCTTTGGCTTCACGCTCCACGGCCTGTGGCCCGACGGCAAGGCGAAGGAATGGCCGCAATATTGCCGCCCGGCGCGCTTGCTTTCCGAACGCGTGCTGTCGCAGCATCTGTGCGCGACGCCCGATCTCCAACTCATCCAGCACGAATGGGCCAAGCACGGCACCTGCACCACCGACAGCCCCGCGCAATTCTTCGAACGGTCGCGCCGTCTCTATGCCCGGCTGCGCTATCCGGACATGGACGCGCTCTCGCGCCGCAGGCTGACCGCAGGATCGTTCGCCGCGGCGATGGCCCGCGCCAATCCGGGGCTGCGTGCGGACATGATGCGCGTGACGGCCAACAGGAACGGCTGGCTCGAGGAAGTGTGGGTCTGCCTCGACACCGCCTATCGCTACCACCGCTGCCCGAGCTTCCAGGGCGGCCTGGCGAAAACGGCCCGCCTCAAAATCTGGCGCGGGCCGCGGTGATCACTCACCCCTCGATCAGCACCGTCGAGGGGTGATGCTTATCGAGATGTTTCTTGATGATGCGCATGTTGCGCGTGTTCGACCGGAAGAAGAAGTCGGGCACGGCGCCCACGAAGGGGACGAGCCCGATCAGGAAATCGAGTCCGACATTGCCCATCATCCGCGCGATCTTGAACTTCGACATGCCGAGATTGCGGGCCTCCCACACCATCCAGCTTCCCAGCGCGGCGGCGGCGACGTCGCCCAGGATCGGCACCAGCCCGATGAGCACGTCGAGCCCCACCGGCCGGTTGATCCCGGGAACGACGAACAGCCGTTCCAGCAGATGCTCCATCCCCGCGACGCGTTTGCGCACCGCGGCGGGATCGCGTTCGAGATGCGCCATGTCGGCCAGCCGGTCGATCATCGCGGGGTCGATACGGGTGGTTCGATTCGCCATGCGGGTCACTTGGTGTCGGATCGCAGGTGATTCAACGGATGCCATGCGCGCGCATTGGGCTTCCACTGGTCGAGCCGCGTCGCGACCAGCGACCATCTGAGCGGCTCGGCAAAGGGGATGAACGCCACGTCCGCCGTCAGCGCAGCATCGGCGCGCGCGATCGCCTGGTTGCGGGCGTCGGTACCGACGGCGGTGCGCGCCGCCTCGATCAGCGTCTGGGCCTGCTCGCCGCACGGACCGCAGGCGCTCGCGAGGAACCAGCGCGGATTGTCCGCCGGCGCCACCGCATCGACGAGGCGCAGGTCCGCGTCGGCGTGCAGCGGCACGCGCACCGGCTCGATCCCGATCGAGCGCAGCGACGCCCCGATCCCGCCGAACAGCAGCGTCGCGCCCGGCCCGTCGGGAAGCGCGATGCGCAAGGACAGCTGGTCCCCATGGTCCGCTTCCCAAGCCGCGACCAACGCGCGCGCCCGCGCCCGCCGCTCGTCGAGCGTGCCGATCGCCCAGCCGGGCAGGTTGGGCGGGGTTGCCGAATCGGCTGTTTCGGGGAGGATGCGGTCGGTCGTGGCCCAGCCGGAGCGGATCATCGTCACGATCGCCTCGCGGTCGAGCGCGCCGGCCACGACCGAGCGGTTCGCGGCCGTCGCCAGAAAGCCGCTGCGCTCGACCATGGCGAGCCCGAACAGTCCTTGCGCGGGATCGGCCCGGATCGCGGTCGGCGGCAGATCGGCGACCCCGACCAGCGGCCAGTCGCGGAAGGTGCCGCCGTCGACGAGGTCCGATTGCAGCGTCTTGAACCGCGTGATGGCGCGTGCCGCGCGCTCGCCGATCAATCGCACCGTCTGCTCGGGCGGCGGGGGCGACGGCTCCTCGCCGTCGTCGGCCGGGACGGGGATCGGCTCGAGCAGGACGCCCGGCCGGCCGCCATGCGCGGCGCGCCGCATCGGCCCGGTGCCCTGTGGCGGATCGAGCCGGAAGATCGCGAGTTCGGGCCGCGCGAACAGCCGTAGCAGATCGGGGCGCGGCGCCTTGAGCCGCACCTCGATCACCTGCGGCGTCATCTCGACCACGTCGTCGATCGCGCTCAGGAACGGCAACAGCGGGTTGCGCGATCCGGGCGCAAGCTCGCGCCGCAGCCGCTGGACTACCTGGCGTGCGGTCACCTCGCTGCCGTCGGGCCAGGTCGCATCGCCGAGGCGGAAGATGTAGCTCATGCCGTCGTCGATCACGATCCAGCGCTCGGCGATGCCCGGCTCGACCTGCCCGGTGGCGTCGAGCCGCACCAGCCCCTGCGCCACGCTCGCCATCAGCACGCGCGACGGGCGGTCGAGGGCTCGCCGCGCGGGATCGGCCACGACGGGCGCGTCGCCGATCACGCTCACGACCACGGGCCCGACGTCGCTGCGCCGATCGCAGCCGCCAAGTAGGCCGAGCCCGAGCAATATCGCCGCCGTCGCGGTCGCGCGTGTCAAAATCGTTCTCCGCCGCCTCGCCGTCACTGTGCCACGGGATTCCGGCCAGCGCCATCGACCCGCTTGGAAAAGCCGTTCAGGGCAGGCTCTTCGATGCCGGCGGCGGCGCGGTGGACCCGCGGACAATCAGGGCATGTCGATGATGCCGACACCGGTCGAAATTGCGGTGTTCGAGCTGGGCGATCACCATGTCGGCGGCGGCGACGGCCATGTCGAACACCGGCTGGTGTATGGTGGTGAGCGGCGGCCAGGTGATGCGCGATATCTCCGAATCGTCGAAGCCGGCGATCGAGAGATCGGCGGGGACGCCGAGGCCTGCTTCACGCGCCGCCATCAGCGCGCCGACCGCCATGTCGTCGTTCTGCGCCAGGATCGCGGTGGGGCGGCGCGGGCCGGCGAGGAGGCGGCGCCCTGCCTCCAGCCCGCTTTCGAACGTGAACATGCCGGCCGCGATCCGTTCCTTTTCGATGGTGAGGCCCGCCACCTGGAACGCGCGGTCGTATCCGGTCATGCGCGCATCGCTCGCGGGATGGGTAGGGTCGCCCTTGATGATCGCGATGTCGCGATGACCGAGGTCGAGGAGGTGGGCGGCGATGTCGGCGGCTGCGGCGACATCGTCGACGAGATTGGAAGGCGCCGCATCCAGCAATCGCGTCGGGGCGATGCGTGCGCAGCAGATGTCGGCGCGGTCGAGCTGATCGAGGATCAGCGGATGGTCGGCGGCCGGCGGCGCCAGCACGACCCCGTCGAGCGCCGCTGACCGCAACAGGCCCACCAGATCGCGGGCATTGTGTTCGACCGAACGGATGGGGATGACCACCAAACGGTAGCGCTCGTCCTCCAGCCGTTTGAGCACGCCGCGCTGGAGCTCGACGACGTAGCTGGGGCTTGGATTTTCGTAGACCAGCCCGATCAGGTGCGAGCGCCTGCGGACGAGTGCCTGGGCGAGGACATTGGGATGATAGTCGAGCCGCTCGGCGGCGTTCATCACCTGTTGCCGAATCTGCGCGCTGACATGAGGTTCGCCGTTGAAGACCCGCGAGACCGTCTTGACCGATACATTCGCGAGGCGACCGACATCCGCCATGGTCGGGCGCCGGTTTGTCTTCGTCATGCCATTTCAGCCCGCTCCGGCCGACACCGATGATCGTCCAAGTGTATCGAAACCGGCAAAGGGCGTCCAGCAAGGCACCGATCCGTATCAGGCGCGGAAAGGGCGGTTCCGTCGCGTCGCATCGTTCGGGCGATGTTCTGTTGACAGCGTAGGACAATATGGTAACGATACCACTGGCCCGATCGGGTCGGGAAACTGATGATGATAGCGATCACAAGATCGCAGATGGAGGGGAATGATGTTAAGGGGCTTTGATCCGTCGCCGATGTTCGTGCGTACGGCGTCCGTTTTGGCAATCGCGACATCGCTGGCGGTTCCGCAGCTCGCCTATGGCCAGACGGCGCAAGCCGATCAAACCGATCAGGCGGCCGGCACGGCGGCCGACAGCACCGCCGCCGCGCAGCAGGACGTGGGCAACGAGATCGTCGTCACCGGCATCCGCGCCAGCCTCGAGCGCTCGATCGCGATCAAGCGCAATTCGACCGGCGTGGTCGACGCGATCTCGGCGGAGGACATCGGCAAGTTCCCCGACACCAACCTCGCTGAATCGCTCCAGCGCATCACCGGCGTGTCGATCAACCGCACCAACGGCGAGGGCGCGCTCGTCACCGTGCGCGGTTTCGGGCCGACCTACAATTTGGTCACGCTCAATGGCCGCACGCTCGCGACCTCGAACGTCTCGGTCGTCGGCGGCGACGAGAATGCCGATTCGGCGCAGGGGTCGAGCCGCTCGTTTGACTTCTCGAACCTGGCGTCCGAAGGCGTGCGGACGCTGGAAGTGTACAAGACCGGCCGCGCGGCGGTGCCCTCGGGCGGGATCGGCGCGACGATCAACGTCGTCACGCGTCATCCGCTCGACAGCAACGAAAGCGGGCTTTCGGGAAGCATCGGCGCCAAGGCGGTGTACGACACCAGCGTCGACGGCTGCCTCGATTGCGGTTCCAAGATCACGCCCGAGCTCTCGGGCGTGCTCAACTGGGCGAACGACACCAACACGTTCGGCGTGGCGCTGTTCGGCAGTTATCAGAAGCGCAACTTCACCTCGATCAGCGCGACCTCGAACGACTGGAACATCATCCCGTACAGCACCTTCCTGACGGGCGGGTTCGCCAAGAGCGACGGCACGACCGTCGTCGAGAATGCGCCGAGCAATCCCGACCAGCTCGTCGCGATCCCCAACGATAGCCGCTATCACTATGCCGAGGGCAGCCGCGAGCGCATCAACGGGCAGGTCGTGCTGCAATTCCGGCCCACCGACTCGCTGCTGCTGACGGCCGATGCGCTGTACGCGCAGAACAAGCAGCAGGAAGTGCGTTCGGACCTCTCCAACTGGTTCAGCCGGCCCTTCGACGAGGTGCATTTCGACGGCAACGAGCCGGTCGCGACCGCGGTTTATCTCCATGAGACGACCAACGGCGTGAAGGATTATGGCTTCGAGCAACAGAATCGCGCGCAGGAAGGGCGCCTGCAGGATTACGGCCTGAACGCGAAATACGACTTCACCGACAATTTCTCGCTCAACCTCGACGGACATTACAGCAAGGCGTCGAGCCGGCCGGATAATCCCAACGGCAAGAGCTCGACGCTCGTCGGGCTGGGCGCGAACGTGGTGGGCTCGCACTCGGTCGATTACAGCGGCGCCATCCCCGTCCAGGACGTGACCTTCGGCGGCGACGGCACGATGGACATCAACGATGTCGGCTCGCAGGTCGGGCGCACCTATGCGTCGAGCCAGGCGCAGACGGTGAAGGAGCTGCGTGCCGATTTCGGCTGGGATCTGGGTGACGGCAGCCGCTTCGATTTCGGTGCCAACTATCGCGATTCGAACATGCACCAGACCCGCGTCGCCACCCAGCAGACACTGGGCGACTGGGGCATCACCAGCCCCGGCGACGTCGAACAGCTCGCCCCCGGTGCGATCGAGGCGTTCTGTCTCGTCTGCAAGTTCGACCATTATGACCCCGGCTCGGACCCCGAATCGCAGGTCGCCTGGCGCGGCGACGCGGCCGAGATCTATTCGGTCCTCTCGCCTTATTACGCCGATCAGGGCCGGACGGTGGGCGTCACCACCAACGAGGACAATCGCGTCAAGGAGAAGATCTGGGCCGCTTATGGCCAGGTGACGTGGAAGGGCGAGATCGCAGGGATGAACGCGGGCCTGGTCGCCGGTGTCCGCTACGAGCACACCAAATCGACCTCGACCTCGCTGGTCGCGGTGCCCGGCGAGATCAAATGGGTGTCGGACAACGACTTCACCGTCGTGATCTCGGATCAGAACAGCTACCTGACCGACTCGGGCAGCTACGACAACATCCTGCCCGCGATGGATTTCCAGCTCGAGCTCGCGCACAATCTGATCGGCCGCCTGTCGTTCAGCAAGACGATCTCGCGCCCGAACTACGGCAATCTGTTCACCTCGACCTCGGTCGGCGGCCCGCCGCGGCCGATCTCGAACGGCGGCGTGGCGTCGGGCAACACGGGCAACGCGCGGCTGAAGCCGCTGACGTCGGACAATCTCGATCTGTCGCTCGAATATTATTACAAGCCCGACAGCTATATTTCGGTCGGCTTCTTCGACAAGCGAGTCCACAACTTCATCGGCAACGGTCAGTATACGTCGGACCTGTTCGGCCTGCGTGATCCGAGCTCGGGCGCGGCGGGTAGCCGGTCGGGCGACGCTAAGGCGGCGTTGCAGGGGCTCGGCGCCGATACCAGCGACGCCAATCTGTTCGTGATGACCTCGCTGATCGATCAATTGGGTTCGGTCGATGCCGCCGTGGCCGCCTATACCGATCCCTCGCACTACGATGCGACGACGCGGTCGCTTTCCGACGACTATATCAAGGAAATCAACAACAACTTCGACGTATCTGCCGATCCCAACGATCCGCTGTACCAGTTCCAGGTGACGCAGCCGATCAACAACAAGGATGCGGAGATCTATGGCTTCGAGATCGCCGGCCAGCACTTCTTCGGCAACACCGGCATCGGCGTTGCGGCGGCCTATACGCTGGTGCGCGGCGATGTCGGCTTCAACCTCGGCGCGAGCACGTCGGAAAACCAGTTCGCGCTGCTGGGGCTGAGCGATACGTTCAACGCCACGTTGATCTACGACAAGAACGGTCTGTCGGCCCGGCTTGCCTATAACTGGCGCGACAAGTTTCTGTCGGGCATCAATCGCCAGAATTCGAAGAATCCCGAATTCACCAAGGCGTTCGGGCAGCTCGATCTCAACATCAGCTACGACATCACCCCGCAGATCGCATTGTCGTTCGAAGCCATCAATCTGACGAACGAAAGCTTGCGGACCTACGCCCGCGACGTGACCGAACTCTGGTATGCGCAGGAACTGAACCGCCGCTTCCTTCTCGGCGCGCGCTTCCGCTTCTGATCGATCCCGGGTTCGCAAAAGGGGGAAGGCCGCTGTTTTCGCAGCGGCCTTTTCCTGCCGGGTTTGAGTCGCCCGTCGGGCTGACCTATCACCGTCGCCGGGGAGGGCGACCGAGACACCCATGGCCAACGTCGTAGCGCTCAACAATATCGATCACGCCGATCTCAGGCTGATCTCCGTCACCGCGGGGTCCGACACCGCAGTGAACCAGACGCTGGTCTTTCCCAACGAATTCGAGGCAGTGCAGCGCGATTTCCCGATCCTGTTCCGCAAGGGGCCGGATGGGGCATTCCAGGCGGTGGCGTTGCTCGGGCTCGATCGCGACGAGAACCTGTTCCTCGACGATCACGGATGGCGCGCGCGGACCGTGCCGGTGCTGTTGCAGCGCGGCCCGTTCTCGATCGGCGTGCCGGCGGGCGACGCCGAGAGCGGACCGATGATCCATGTCGATCTCGACGATCCGCGCGTGAGCCGCACCGAGGGCGCGCCGCTGTTTCGCGATCATGGCGGCAATACGCCGCTGCTCGATCAGGTCGCGACGGTGCTGCGCACGATCTACGCCGGGATCGACCTGGCGGCCCCGATGTTCGCCGCGTTCGAGCGCGAGAGCTTGATCGAGCCCGCCGCGCTGACGATCGCGCTCGACGATACGCACAACTACCGGCTCGATGATTATCACACGCTGAGCGCGGAGCGCTTTCGCGTGCTCGACGGCGCGGCGCTCGCGCGGCTGCACCAGACCGGCTTCCTCGCCTGCGCCTTCTGGGTGCTGTCGTCGCTCGGCAACATTGCGCGGCTGATCGACCTCAAGAACGACCGCCGCCATGGCTGAGGCGCCGCCGCTCAGGCGAACGCGAGTCATCGAGGATGCCCGGCCGGGCAGCGTCCGGTTCGCGGATCTGCTCGCCGAAGACCGGCCCGTCATCCTGCGCGGGCTGGGTCGGGGCCTCCCGCTGGTTGCCGCCGGGCTGGAATCACCTCGCGCGGCGATGGATCATGTTGCGCGCTTCGATGCGGGGCTGCCGGTCACCGTCTTCACCGGGCGGCCGGAGATCGGGGGGCGCTATTTCTACAATGCCGATCTGACCGCGCTCGATTTCGAAGCGGAGCGCTTGCCGTTGGCCGAGGCGTTCGCGCGCATCGACGCGCATCTCGACGACCCGGAAGGCCCGAGCTTCTATGTCGGCTCGACCGATCTCGACCGCTATTTCCCGGGGCTCGGCGACGACAACCGGCTCGATCTCATGGAGCCGATGTTCGCGGCGCATCCGCCGATCGTCAGCATCTGGATGGGCAACCGGACGGTGGCGGCGACGCATTACGACATGTCGAACAACATCGCCTGCGTGATGGTCGGCCGGCGGCGCTTCACGCTCTTCCCGCCCGATCAGGTGGCGAACCTCTATCCCGGCCCGCTGGAGCCGACGCCGGGGGGGCAGGTGGTGAGCCTGGTCGATGCGCGCGCGCCCGATCTCGATCGCTTTCCGCGCTTCGCCGAGGCGCTGAACGCCGCGGAGGTGGCGGAGCTCGATCCCGGCGACGTGCTCTTCTACCCGGCCTTGTGGTGGCACCAGGTGGAGGCGCTCGATCGCTTCAACGTCATGATCAACTATTGGTGGAACGATGCACCCGCTTTCATGGACACGCCGATGACGACCTTGCTGCACGGCCTGCTCAGCCTGCGCGACCGACCCGAGCACGAAAAGCGGGCGTGGCGCGCGCTGTTCGATTATTACGTCTTTGGTGATCCCGCGCAGGCCGGCGCGCACCTGCCGCCGCAGGCGCGCGGCGATCTGGCGCCGCTCGACGCGATGAGCGCGCGCCGGCTGCGCGCCAAATTGTTGCAGCGGCTCAACCGATGACCGCCGACAGCCCCAGGCGCCGCGTGGTGATCGCGGGCGGCGGCACCGCCGGCTGGATCGCGGCCGCGGCGTTGGCGAAGCAGCTCGGCCCGCTGCTCGACATCACGCTCGTCGAATCGGACGAGATCGGCACCGTGGGCGTGGGAGAATCGACCATCCCCACCGTGCGCGCCTTCCACAGCCTGATCGGCCTCGACGAGCGTGCGTTCGTCAGCGAGACCGGCTCGACCTTCAAGCTGGGCATCCTGTTCGACGATTGGCGGCGGATCGGCGAGCAGTATTTCCACTCGTTCGGCGAGATCGGCAAATCGATCTGGATGGGGCCGTTCCACCATTTCTGGCTGCAGGCGCGCGCCTGGGGCGTGGCGGGCGAGCTGGGTGATTATTGCTTCGAGCTCCAGGCCGCGCTGGCGCGCAAGTTCGCGACGTCGCCGGGCGCACGGATCAACTACGCCTATCATCTCGACGCTTCGGCCTATGCGCGCGTGCTGCGCCGGCTCGCCGAACCGGCCGGCGTTCGCCGCGTCGAAGGCAAGATCACGACGGTGGAGCAGGATCCCGAAACCGGGATGCTCACCGCTTTGGTGCTCGAATCGGGCGCGCGGATCGAGGGCGACCTGTTCATCGATTGCACCGGATTCCGCGCGCTGCTGATCGGCAAGGCACTCGGCATCGGCTTCGAGGATTGGGGGCATTGGCTCACCACCGATCGCGCGATCGCGGTGCAGACCGAGGCGACCGAACCGCCCGTCCCCTATACCCGCGTCATCGCGCACGACGCCGGCTGGCGCTGGCGCATTCCGCTCCAGCACCGGATGGGCAATGGCCTCGTCTATGCGAGCGCGCACCTCGACGACGATACCGCGCACGCAAGGCTGCGCGAGAGCATCGAGGGGGAGATGCTCACCGAACCGCGCGTGATCCGCTACGCGACCGGCCGCCGGCAAAAGGTGTGGGAGAAGAATTGCATCGCGCTGGGCCTTGCGAGTGGCTTCGTCGAGCCGCTCGAATCGACCAGCATCCACCTGATCCAGATCGCGATCACGCGGCTGATCCAGCTCTTCCCGTTCGACGGCGGCAGCGACGCGCTCGCCGCGCGGTTCAACGCCCAGTCGCAGGCCGAGATCGAGCGCGTTCGCGACTTCATCATCCTGCACTACAAGCTCAACGACCGCGACGACAGCGCCTTCTGGCGATCGTGCCGGGCGATGGAGATTCCGGCCTCGCTCGAGGAACGGATCGCGCTCTTCGCGGAAAGCGCGATGGCCTATCAGAGCCCCGACGACCTGTTCCGCGTCGATTCCTGGGTGCAGGTGATGCTGGGGCAGGGGATCGCCCCGCGCGGTTTCCATGCGATGGGCCGGCTGCTCGGGCCGGAAAAGCTCGAGGCGTCGCTCGCGGACCTCAAGCGCAACATCGCGGACGCGGTGGCGGCGATGCCTGCGCACGAGACGTTCCTGCGCGATTATCGGCAGGCGTGAGCGATCACCCGACCGCACTCACCGCGCTGGCGATCGCGCACAACAGGAGACACGTCCAAAAGCCCTCTCCCTCGAGGGAGAGGGTTGGGTGAGGATGCCCCACCGCCAGCGTTGTCCGCTCGGCTCCTCCTCGCGCCCCTTACCCCGACCCTCTCCCTGCCGGGGAGAGGGAGATTCAGAGCCGGTGGATCGGGCCGCCCGCAACTTGGCCCCGGTCTTCCGGGGAAGCGTTTAAAGGATGCGATCCGTTTGGTTTGATCGCAAATCGCCCTGACGGGGAACGAGCCGACGCCTCCCGTTCAGATCGCGCCCGCCTTCTTTGCGGTGACGGCGTGATCCACCGCGCGCGCCGTCATCGCCATGAAGGTGAGCGACGGGTTCACGCACGAGATCGAATTCATCTGCGAGCCATCGGTGACGAACAGGTTCGCCGCCTCGTGCGCCTGGTTCCATTTGTTGAGGACCGACGCGCGCGGATCGGCGCCCATGCGCGCGCCGCCCATCTCGTGGATCGCATCGCCGGGCACGTGCTTCTGCTCGTAGCTCGTCACGTTGCGCAGCCCGGCCTTGCGTAGCATCGCCTCGCCCTCGCGGCGCGCATCCGCCATCATACGCAGTTCGTTGTCCCGGAAGGTGACGTTGAACACCAGTTGCGGGATGCCGAAGCGATCGACCTTGGTCGGATGCAGCGACACGTGATTGTCTTCATAGGGCAGGCATTCGCCGAACGCGCCCATCGAGAAATACCACGGGCCGTATTTGCGCATGCCGTGCTTCATCGCGGCACCGAAGCCTTCCGGCGCGGCGGCGGAGCGGCCGGCGCCGCCCTGAAAGCCGTAGCCGCGCTTGAAGCCGACGCCATCGTCCTTGCTGTCGATGTTGCGGAAGCGCGGGACGTAGACCGCGCCGGGGCGGCGGCCATATTCGATATAGTCGGTCATGCCGGGGATTTCCCCGGAGACGCCGGTGCGGAAGATGTGATCCATGACGTAGCGGCCGAGCGTGCCGCTGGTGTCGAACCAGCTACGATCGGAGCCGGGCGCGCGGCTGTTCATGAGGATCTGGACCGACGCCATCGCCGACGCGCACAGGAACACGAGATCGGCCTTCACCACCTCCGCCTGCCCGGTCTTGGCATCGACATAGCGAACGCCGGTGACGCGCTTGCGGGCGGGATCGTATTCGAGGTTCGAGACCACGGCATCGGTCTTGATCGTGAGTCGGCCCGTCGCCCGCGCCGCGGGCAGCGTCACCGCCTGCGTCGAGAAATAGGCGCCGAACGAGCAGCCGTTCGAACATTGATCGCGGAACTGGCATTTGGTGCGGTTCTGCTCGGGCTTGTCCTCGGTCATGTTGGACAAGCGGGCGGGAATCAGCTTGCGGCCCGGGAAACCGGATTCGAACCGCTCCTTCAGCCATTTCTCCGCGATGTTCATCGGCATCGGCGGCTGGAATTCGCTGTCCGGGAGATAGGAGAGATTCTCGCGCGAGCCGGAGACGCCGATATATTTCTCGACATAGCTGTACCACGGCACGACGTCTTCATAGCGGATCGGCCAATCGCCGCCGACGCCTTCGCGCTTGTTGGCTTCGAAATCGCCGGGGCTCCAGCGGAAGCTCCAGCGCCCCCAGATCAGCGATTTCCCGCCGAACGCGCCCGGTCTGATCCAGCGGAACTCGTCACCGTCCTCGACCGCGTAAGGGTTGAGGCGGTCGTCGTTGTAGAACTGGAGGTTGCTCGTCGAGAGATAACCGTATTTGGCGATGAAATAGTCGCTCTCCACGATCGCCGGGGGCACCGTGCCGCGCGCGGGAAGCTGGAAATCCGGCGTGCCGTCATAGGGATAGCCGGAGCCGTGTTCGACCATGAAACCGCGATCGAGCATCAGGACGCGCAGGCCCTTTTCGGTCAGCTCCTTGGCGGCCCATCCGCCGCTGATCCCGGAGCCGATGACGATCGCGTCGAAGCTGTTGGTCGATACCATTCCTGATGCCTTTTCGAATTGCCGTCAGAAGCGCAGGGCGCTCAGATTCTTGAAGCTGGTGGTGATGTCGGGGATGTAGGGCGCGGGCGCCGCGTCGTTCTCGACATAGAAATGCGTGACCTGAGACGCACCGGGGCGCTTGAACAGCGCCGCGAAGTCGATCGTCCCGGCGCCGACCGCGGCCATCGACTTGTCCTTGTTCATGTCCTTGACGTGGAAGGCGTAGAGGCGCGTGGACAGGCGATCGATCAGCTTGGCGGCGTCCGCCCCGGCGTGGATCGCCCAGTAGAGATCGAGCTCCATCTTCACCAGCGCGGGGTCGGCCTCGTCGAGCAGGCGGTCGTAGAGCGACCTTCCGCCCGATGTGGTGAGGAATTCGAAATCGTGGTTGTGATAGGCGAAGCCGAGGCCGGCATCGCGGGCCTGGGCGGAGAAGCGGTTGAGCCCCGAAATGACCTCGCCGAAGCCCGCGTCGGTGCGCTGTTCCTCGGCCAGCCAGGGCAGGACGATCGTATCGGAGCCGAGCGTCTTCACCATCTTGACCACGGCGCCGAAATCTTTCGCCATCGTGTCATAGGCAACGTGGGTTGACGGTGCGCGGAGCTGCAGGCGATCCATCGTCTCGCGCAGCATCGCGTGATCCATCGTCTCGTAATTGCCGCCGCCGAACTCGACCTCGCGATAGCCGATGCGTGCGACCTTCTCGAGCGTGCCGACCGGATCCTTCGCGAAGAGCTCGCGCACGGTGTAGAGTTGCAGGCCGACCGCCTTGACGCGCGCGGCGCGTGCGATGCCTGTGATCCCGATTCCACTCATGGCCATCAGCCCGCCGGCGCCCGCCACGAAGGCACGTCTGTTCATCATCATGCCGAAAACACCTTGTTGACGTTGGAATAGAGGTAATCGCCGTGATACTCGCCGGGCACGGGGAGATATTCGCGCTCCTGCGTCATGCCGATCTCGGACGTGAAATAGCCGGTGAGGACGAGCTGCCGGAATTTCTCGAAGAAAGAGGCACCGTTGGGAATCTGATCGTTCATGGCTGCCGTCAGCAATGCGTCCTGCTGCTCGGGCGTCGCCTTGGCGCCGGGCACCTTGTTATCCTCCAGGCTCTTCGCGTCGAGCAGGTCGAGACCGATGATGATCGGCTTGCGCTCGTCGGGCCACGCCCAGTCGGCGAGGAGCTTGTCGATATAGTCGGGCACGCCCGCCGCGATCGCCCCAGGCGTATCGGTGGTGGGCATCACGCGCTCGCTGAGCGCGGTCATCAACTCGTGCTGCGCCGGCGTGAAGACCTGGACGCTGGGCGGGCCGTCGCTGATGACGGGGCGCGAGGTCTTGCCCACGAGCCCGGCGGCGCGGGCGATGGGGGCGAACAACGGGACGGCGAATGTCGCGGCCATGCCCGCAAGCGCGCGTCGTCGATCGATCATCTTCTGTCTCCCGAAATAGCGGCGGAGGGCGCGGTCATACCGCGTCGATCGCGCGATAGGCGGCGATCAGCCGTTCCTCGCCCGCGCGCCCTTCCAGCGAATTGCCATGTTCCATGCCGATGACGCCGTCATAGCGGCGCTTGCGCAGCCACTGGATGATCGTCTTGTAGTTGATTTCGCCCGTTCCCGGTTCGAGCCGGCCCGGATTGTCGCCGAACTGGATGTAGGGAATTTCGCTCCAGCAGCTGTCGAGCGTGGGGATCAGGTTCCCGGCCTGAATCTGGGCGTGATAGAGATCGGCGAGCACCTTCACGGCGGGGTTGTCGACGCCCCTGGCGACCAGATAGCCTTGCGTGATCGTCCGCATGAAGATGTTGGGGTGGTTGGTGATGGTGTTGAGCGGCTCCATCACCAGAACCTTGTTCGCGCGGCCCGCGATGTCGCCGGCGCGGCGCATCACCTCGATGACCCGCGCCATCTGCAGATCGACGGGCACCTTGGGGTCCATGAAGCCTGTCACGACCGTGAGCCATTTTGCGTTCAGCCGCTTGGCGACCTCGATTGCGGCGGGAAGATCCGCCAGGAACGCCTCGCGATCGGCCCCGTCGTCGGCGCCGAGGAGCGGCCTGAACTGCGACCATTTGGGCATGCTCGCGACCAGCACGCCCATCGTCATGTTCCGCTGCTGCAGCGCCTTCGCCATCGCGTCGAGCTGGGCGACGGGGCGGGCGGCCGCCTCATTGTCCTCCCACGCCGTGAAGCCCTGATCGGCGGCGAAAGCGATCTGCTCGATCAGGTCGCCGCGGCTGGCGAAGCTGCCTTCGTGCGGCGCGTATTTCATCGAGAAGCGCGCCGCGTTGCCGATCGGCATGCCCGCGCGCGCGACCGTTGCGGCGCCGAGGCCGAGGGCGGAGGCGGTGATGACGGTGCGGCGCGAGGGTTTCATGTGCTGGCGGCCCTTTTCGATGTCACTTCGCCGTGGCGGATTTCAGATAAGCGATCAGTGCCGCGCGCTTCGCCGGATCGGCGACGCCGATCGGCATCTTGGTGCCCGGCACCTTCTTGGTCGGCGCGGCGAGGAATTCGCTCAGCGTCTTCTCGTCCCAGTGCAGCCCGGATTTCTTCAGGGCCTCCGAATATTTGTAGTCGGGCACAGACCCGGCCGCGCGGCCGAACAGGCCGGAGAGGTTCGGGCCGATGCCGTTGCGGCCGCCCTTTTCGGTGGTGTGACAGGCCTTGCACATGACGAAGGCGCGCTCGCCGGCGGCGGGGCTTTGCGCGGCCGAGGGGACGGCGATGGCCGCTGCCGCGACGATCAGCGAGGAGATGCCCGCCATCCCGTAGATCAACTTCATTTTCCGACCTCTCCTGACTCGTTACTTCGGGGTCGACATGGGGTTTAGCCCAAGTAGCCGCCGGTTTGCAGCGTGATCGACGCCGCTTGCCGCGAAATCGTCGAAAGCGTGCGGCGTCACCCGGATGATGTGATCGCGGATGAAGGGCGCGCCCTCGCGCGCACCGTCCTCGGGATGCTTGAGCGCGCATTCCCATTCGAGCACGGCCCAGCCCGCATAATCATAAGCCGCCATTTTCGAGAAGATCGCGCCGAAATCGACCTGTCCGTCGCCGAGCGAGCGGAAGCGCCCGGGGCGATCGACCCAGCTCTGATAGCCGCCGTAGACGCCCGAGCGCCCGGTGGGCCTGAATTCCGCGTCCTTGACGTGAAAGGCGCTGATCCGCTCGTGATAGATGTCGATGAACGCGAGATAATCGAGCTGCTGGAGCACGAAGTGGCTGGGATCGAACAGCAGCCGCGCGCGCGGATGATTGTCCACGATGTCGAGAAAGCGCTCGTAGGTCGCGCCGTCGTGCAGATCCTCGCCGGGGTGGACTTCGTAGGCGAGATCGATCCCGTTCTCCTCGAACACGTCGAGGATCGGGCGCCAGCGCCGGCCGAGTTCGGCGAACGCTTCTTCGACGAGGCCGGCGGGCCGTTGCGGCCAGGGATAAACATAGGGCCAGGCGAGCGCGCCGGAGAAGGTCGCGTGCGCCGACAGGCCGAGGCGTCGGCTCGCCCGCGCCGCCAGCTTGACCTGCTCGACCGCCCACGCCTGCCGCTCGGCGGGCTTGCCGCGGACATGCTCGGCCGCGAAGCCGTCGAACAGGGCGTCATAGGCGGGATGGACGGCGACGAGCTGGCCCTGCAGATGCGTCGAGAGTTCGCTGACCTCGATCCCGTGGCGGTCGAGGCGGGCACGGAGGTCGTCGCAATAGGCTTGGCTCTCCGCGGCCGTCTCGAGGTCGATGAGCTGGGGCGTGCAGGGAATCTGGACCGCCTTGTAGCCCAGCCCGGCGGCCCATTCGGCCAGATGGTCGAGCGTGTCGAACGGAGGTTCGTTGCCGAGGAATTGCGCCAGGAAGATGCCCGGCCCCTTGATCGTCTTCATCGTGCGTCTCCGGGAAAGGGCAGCCAGGCGCGGGCCTCGTTCGAGCGTACCGCGAGATCGATGAAGCGCATCGACCGCACGCCGTCGCTGATGCCGGGCAGCAGGCCGTCCACGTCGTTTTGCCTGCCCGCGATCGCGTCCGCGAAGCCGGCATAGAGCGTCGCGAAGGCCTCGATGAAGCCTTCGGGATGCCCGCTGGGCAGGCGCGTCGCGCGCTGCGCCGTCGGATGCAGCGACGGGCCACCCGTGTGCAGGATCTCGGTGCGCGCGTCGGGCCAGCGCAGCGTCAGATTGCCCGGCGCGTCATGATCCCATTCGATGCCGCCCTTCTCGCCATAGATCCGGAGGCGCAGCCCGTTGCGCTCGCCGGCGGCGATCTGCGAGGCGGTCAGCACGCCGGGCACCTGGCCGGTGAAGCGCAGCAGGATGTTGCAATCGTCGTCGAGCCGGCGGCCGGGCACCACGCGGGGCAGATCTGCGACCAGCTCCTCGGCGCGCAGGCCGCTGACATATTCGGCGAGCTGGAAGGCGTGGACGCCGATGTCGCCGATCGCGCCGCCCCGGCCGGAGCGCGCGGGATCGGTGCGCCAACCCGCCTGGGTGTTGCTGCCTTCGATCGGGGTGGCCAGCCAGCCTTGCGGGTAATCGACCATGATCTTGCGCACGCGGCCGATCGCGCCGTCGGCGATCCGCGCGCGCGCCTCGCGGACCATCGCATAGCCGGTATAGGTGTATGTCAGGGCGAAGGGACGACCGCTTGCCGCCACGATCGGCGCCAGCGCCTCCGCTTCGTCCAGCGTCGCCGTCATGGGCTTGTCGCAGATCACCGGGAGGCCGGCCTCGAGCGCGGCCTTGGCGATCGTGAAATGGCTGTCGTTGGGGGTGGCGACGGCGATCGCTTGGATGCCGTCGTCGCGCCCACGTTCGCCGGCGAGCATCGCGTCGATGCCGTCATAGGCGCGCTCGGCGGCGAGGCCCCAGATCGCGGCCTGGGTGCGCGACTTGCCGGCATCGCGGCTGAACGCGCCGGCCACCAACTCGAAGCGCGCGTCGAGGCACGCCGCCATCCGGTGGACCGGCCCGATGAAGCTGCCCGGGCCGCCGCCGACCAGGCCGAGCCGAAGAATGGGCTGTGCCATATCCCGCGATCCCTCCGTGCCGTCAGGAGCCGGCTGGGGCGGAGGCGCCGCCGTCCTCGGCCGGCGCCGCGGCCAGCTTTTCGCGGAAGGCGAGGGCGAACAGCACCATCGTGACGAAGGCGATCACCGCCGGCACCATCCAGATCGCGCGCCAGTCGTGGCCGCCGGCGGGATCGGCGTAGAGGCCGTAGACATAGCCGGCGATGTTCGATCCGACGACGATGCCGATCCCCTGCGTGATCAGCGTGAGGAACGCCTGCGCCCGCGCGCGCGACTGCGCATCGAACTTGCGATCGACGTAGATCTGCCCCGACACGATCAGGAAATCGTAGCAGATGCCGTGGATGATGATGCCGAGCAGCAGCATCGGCATGATCGCGGTGTCGCCCTGATAGCCGAACCCGAACAGCACGAACCGCACCGCCCAGGCGCCCATGCCGATCACCAGCACGCGCTTGATCCCGAGCTTCGCGAGCAGGAAGGGCAGGCTGATCAGGAAGAAGGTCTCGAAAATCTGCCCCGCGGTCTGGATGCCGGTCGCTTCCAATCGCCCGCCGAACAGGGTCATGTGGAGATCCTTGTCGGCGAAGAACGCGTTGGCATAGGTATCGTAGAAGCTCTTGGGCACCATCAGCGCCAGCGTGCAGGCGATGAAGACCCAGAACGCGGTTTCGCGGTGGCGCAGGATCACGTCGAGGCCGAAGATCGCCGCGACGCTGACGACCTTGTGGCGCGCGCGCGGCGGCGTATCGGGCAGCGTGAAGGAATAGAGCCCGAGCAGGATATAGACGCCCGCTGCCATCTGCATGGGCAGGGCGGTCTCCGCCGCACCGCTGATGACGCCGACGAGCAGCCCGGCGACGATCCAGCCGATCGTCCCCCAGACGCGGATCGCGGGGAATTCCTTGCTGGTATCCTCGATCGCGTTGAAGGCGATCGCCGTCGCGAGCGGAATCGTCGAAGCGTAGAAGAGGAAATGGAGCAGGCAGCCGAACAGGAACAGCGACGGCGAGCTCTGGATGGTCGACACCCAGAACAGCGCACCGCCGGCGCCGAGCGAGAGAATGCCGAGCAGCTTCTGCGCCGCCATGAAGCGGTCCGCGACCATGCCGATGAACAGGGTGGAGAGGATCGTCGCGATGCCGATCAGCCCGAACGTCGTGCCGATGATCGTATCGAAATGCAGCCCCTTGCTCATGTAGGTGCCGAGCGGGACGAGCCACACGCCCCACGCGAAATACTGCGCGAACATCATCACCGAGAGGCGCAGTTTCACCATTGTGCCATCGCCCGTATCATCCTGTCCCCGCGACCAGGGCATGACCCTGGCTGCCTGTACGGATGAAATCCCGAGCGATTGAAGAACGCCCTTTCCGATTTCACCCCCCGACCCGGTCTATGCCGGGTTGACGCGAACCAACCATGAGATCGATCTCATTGCAAGCGGATTCTCGGCCCCTCAGCCGGGCTTCGAGGCGATGCTCGGGCCGGTGCCGACGCTCTGCCGGATGATCAGCCGATGCGGCAGCGTGGCGGAGACGGGGGCGGTCTGGCGCCCCTGCAGGATGTCGAGCAGCAGTTCCACCGTCTTGCGGCCGATATCGGCCATCGGCTGACGCACGGTGGTGAGCGGCGGATCGACGTAGCGCGCCATCTGGATGTCGTCGAAGCCGACCACCGACAGCCTCTCCGGGCACGCGACTTGCGCCGATCGCGCCGCCGCCAGCGTCCCGATCGCCATCTCGTCGCTGAAGCAGAAGATCGCCGTGGGCGGGCGTTCGCGCGACAGCAACGCATTGGCGGCGCGGCGGCCAGATTCCACCGAGAAATCGCCGTTTTCGACGATCAGTCGGCCGACCAGCCCGTGATCTTCCGCCGCGCGCTGGGCGCCGATCAGGCGGTCGCGCGTCAGCGGGCTGTCCGGCGGCCCGAGGACGAGCGCGATGTCGCGATGCCCCATCGTGTAGAGCGATTCCATGACCTCATAGGCCGCGCCGGCATTGTCGATATGCGCGCTCGACACGCCGAGCGACGGGGTGAATTCGCAGCCGTTGACGATGGGTGCGCGACTGCCCTCACGCTCCAGGAGCCTGGCGAGCGCCGTCGGCAGGCGATGGCCGAGGAAGATGATGCCGTCGGCCTCGCGGCGGTTGAGCATCTCCGCATATTGCTCCTCGCGCTCGCGTTCGTCGCGGGTGTCGCCGAGCAGCACCGCATAGCCGGCGCCTTGCGCGGCTTCCTCGACACCGCGGATGACGCGCGAGAAGAAGGGGTTCGAGATATCCGGAACGGTGACGATGATGCGCTTGGTGCGCGTGGTGCGGAGGCTCGCCGCGACTGCGTTGCGGCTGTAGCCGAGCCGCTCGACGACCTCCAGCACGCGCAGGCGCGTTTCCTCGGCCACCAGCTTCGGATTGGACAGCACGCGCGCGGCGGTGGCGCGCGATACGCCGGCGGCCGTCGCGACATCTCTGATGGTCGTCATCGTGCCCTGATAACCGCAATGATGCCGGGCGGACAGCCGCTTGCGCTGGACAAGCCATCATCCCCCACTTAGCATGAGATCGATTTCATTATCCTTCGATCGGCACGGGGCTAAATGATCCGTCCACGTCTCCCGGATCGAGGATCGCCGGCGTGAAGCATTCTTTCGACCACAGATATCGACAGGGACAGGAACGATGAATTCTCTCCTTCTGGGCACGGCGTCGCTGCTCCTCATCGTTCCGACGATCGCGACGGCGCAGGACGCGAAGCCCAGGCCCGAAGATACCGAGCAATGGTCCCCGGCCGTGCAGGTGGTGCTTCCCGGTACGTTCGAGCCGGCGCCGCCGCCCTCCGATGCGATCGTCCTGTTCGACGGCACGTCGCTCGACCATTGGGAATCGGTGGAAAACGGCGGGCCGGCGGGCTGGACGGTGGCCGACGGGATCGTGACCGTCGCCAAGAAGGCCGGCAACATCCAGACTCGCCAGTCGTTCGGCAGCTATCAGCTTCACCTCGAATATCGCATCCCCGCCAACATCACCGGCACGGGCCAGGCGCGCGGCAACAGCGGCCTGTTCCTCGCGTCCACCGGCAAGGGCGACCGGGGATACGAGCTTCAGATTCTCGACAGCTATCAGAACAATACGTACGTCAACGGCCAGGCGGGCAGCGTCTACAAACAACATCCGCCACTCGCCAATCCGGTGCGCAAGCCGGGCGAGTGGCAGACGATCGACGTGGTCTGGAACAAGCCGGTCTTCGCGGCCGACGGCACGGTGAAGGCCCCGGCCACCGTCACCGCCTTCATCAACGGGGTGCTCGTCCAGAACCAGGCCGTGCTGCGCGGCGAGACCGTCTATATCGGAAAGCCGACCTACTCGGCCTATGACCGCGCGCCGATCAAGCTGCAGGCGCACGGCGACCCGAGCGCGCCGATCAGCTTCCGCAACATCTGGGTCCGCGAAATCCACGATGCCGGCGATTGATGCCGGACAAGCACACTCACGGCAGGATCGTGCGATAGGCGCCGACGATTTCGCTCAATGCGGACAAAGCGAGCGTCGCGGGATCGCGTGACGCCGGAATGAGGCCCACCGGCCCGCCTACCCGGGCGATGGCCACCTCCGATGCGCCGTGGGCGGCGAGCATGGCGCAGCGCGCCGCATGCGTGGTGCGGCTTCCCATCGCGCCTACCCAGAAGGCGGGCGTTTCGAGCGCCTTCAGGATGAGGGGCGGCTCCCAATCATGGTCGTGGAACAGGAACAGGAAGGCGGTCCATGGATCGCCGTGCAAGTCCACCGGCCCGTTGGCGGAGTTGAGTCGCACCGAGGCGGCGCCGTCGGCCAGGCCGGCGGCGACGATCTGGCGGTCGGGCGAGTAAAGCTCGACGTCAGCGCCGAAGCTGCGGGCGAGCTTGAGCGCCATCAGCATCTCCGCCCCCTGACCGACGAGGACCAGGCGTAATGTCGGGGAGTGCCGGACGGCGAATGTTCCGTTTTTCCACCCTGTCTCCGTCGCCGCAGGTTCGGACCGCACGCTGAGACGCCCGGCGGGGTTCAGATGCAGCGACGCGGGCCGGCGCGCGTCGAGGCAGGCAAACGCTCGTTCGATGACGTGAGGCGCCGGATCGGCGAGGAACAGCACGTCCATGCCGCCGCCGCACGGCAACCGGATGTCGATATAGGGCGATCCCTGGCCGAACCGCACCGACCGGGACGCGCCGTCGCGCAGGACGTCGAGCGCTTCCGCGACGATCGCCCGCTCGATGCAGCCGCTCGAGAAGGAGCCCGCGCTTTCACCGTCGTCGAGCACGGCCATATGGGCGCCGACCCCGCGCGCGCCGGCCCCCGTCAGATCCGTGATCGTGGCCAGCACACCCTTGCGTCCGGTGCGCATGCCATCGCCCAGCAGGCGGAGAACTTCCGCCGGCGTTGCAGCGGGCGCGCTGGCGGGATCGCCGTCGCCCGACGAATCCGATCGAACGGTCACGGTCGCTCCATTGGCGAGCATTCGAACCCTCTCCATCTGCCGATCGGGCTTCAGGCCGCGACCGTCGACATCATGAGATCCTCGATATGTACCGGCAAGTCGCGCACGCGAATACCGGTGGCATGATAGACGGCATTGGTGATGGCCGCGGCCACGCCCGCCAGCCCGATCTCGCCGATCCCGCGCGCGCCCAGTTCGTTGAGGCGGGTGTCGGGATAGTCGAGGAAGATCACCTCCATCGGCGGCGTGTCGGCGTGCGTGGCCATGATGTAGTCGGCCAGATTGCTGTTGATGGGCATGCCGTTGCGGTGATCATAATGGGTCTCCTCGAACAGGGCCATGCCGATCCCCATCGTCACCGCGCCTTCGATCTGGTTGCGCCCGGTGAGCGGATTGACGATGCGTCCGCCGTCGATCACGCTGAGCGTGCGGTTGACGCGCAGGCGGGCGATGTGCGGCTGCCAGGCGATTTCGACGAAATGCGCACCGTACGAGTGCATCGAATAGGTCGGCTTCTCCTTGCGGTTGAGCGTGCTTTCGGATTGGCCGCGGCCCTCGACATGGCCCAGGCGCGCCGCCGCCAACACCTCCTCGAACGACCGCCCCGCGCCGGGTGGTTGGCCTTTGCGCTGAACGCGACCCGCGTGGAAATCGAGCTGGTCGGCGGGCGTCTTGGCGAAATGACCGTCGCCTTCGCTGGCCGCAGCGAGCAGGCGCCCGATCGCCTCGCGCGCGGCCTGGGCGACCGCGGGCACGAGCGACGCGGTCGCCATCGAGCCCCCCGATAACGGGCCTGGCGGCAGGCTGCTGTCGCCGATCACGACTTTGATCCTGTCGATATCCACGCCGGTCAATTGCGACGCGATTTGCGCGAGCACGGTGTAGGTGCCGGTGCCGATGTCCTGCGTTCCGCTGGCGACACGCACCGTGCCGTCGGCGTTGAACATCACGCTGGCCTCGGCCGACCAGCGCGCGGCCATCCAGGTGCAGGCCGCCATGCCCCAGCCGAGGATGGCGTCGCCGTCGCGCATCGAGCCGATTTCGGGCGTGCGCCGCGCCCAGCCGAATTTCTCGGCGCCGGTGGTGAGGCACTCCTCGAGATGACGCGAGGAGAAGGGTATGTTCAGGCTCTCGTCGATCGCCGGCTCGTTCCTGAGCCGCAGCTCGACAGGATCGATCTCGAGCGCGACCGCCAGCTCGTCCATCGCGGATTCGAGCGCATACATGCCCGGCACCGCGCCGGGCCCGCGCATCGAGGTGGGAACGCCGACGTTGCGAATCGCGAAGGCTTCGGTGACGCGCAGGTTCGGCGTCGAATACATGAAGCCGCTCGATTCGCCGCAATTCTCCTTGTAGTCGCTGAGCAACGAGCGCGAATAGGCGTAGTCGTGCCGCAGCGAGACCAGCTTGCCCTCGCGTGTGGCCCCCAGCCGGATGCGTTGCTGCGTATGCGGGCGATGGCCGGCCGATTCGAAGGTCATCTGCCGCGTCACGACCAGCTTGATCGGCTTGTGCAGGTCGCGCGCGGCCGCTGCGGCCAGCAGCGATTGCGGCCAGGGCCACAGCTTGCCGCCATAGCCGGTGCCGAGGAATTCGGTGACGACGCGAACATTCTCCTTGGGCACGCCCAGCATCTGCGCCAGCACGTCGCGGAAGTTCGCGACCGCCTGCGTGGTTTCGTACAGGGTGAAATGCGTGCCGTCGAACGTCGCGACGCTGGCGTGCAGCTCGATCGAGCTGTGCGTTTCGAACGGCGTGTTGTAGGTGTGATCGACCGTCACCGGCGCGGCGGCGAAGGCCGCGTCGGGGTCGCCGCGTTCGGTCGAGACCTTGGGCGGTTCCGCGGGCGCCAGCGCGGTAGAGACATCGGGCTCGGTCGCGCGATAGCCGACCTTCACCTTGCGCGCGGCCGCGGTGGCCTGCTCGAACGTGTCGGCCACCACCAGCGCGACATATTGGCCGTAATAGCGGATCGTGTCATCTTCGAACGGCGGGCGCCGCTCATCGATGATGGCGTCGCCCGAGGCGGGAACGCGGTAGAACTTGCCGATACTGTGCCGCGTATAGACCTTGCGCACGCCGGGCATCGCCTCCGCCGCCACGGTGTCGATTGCCGCGATCGTGCCGCTGGCGACGGTGGCCCCGACCGGCACCGCATACAGCATGTCCGGAAAATGAAAATCCGAGGTGTATCGCGCGCCGCCGCTGACCTTCAGCGGCCCGTCCACACGGATCATCGCGCGGCCGACGGCGGATTGCGGAGCGGCGGTAGTGGCATCTGAAGACATGTCGGTTCTCCCCGTCACGCTGCGACGGTGGCGAGCGCGTTGATCAGGCAGCGCTTCGCCAGCTCGATCTTGAAGCCGTTCTGGCTTTGCGGCTTTGCGCCGCGCATGGCCGCTTCGGCCGCGGCGGCGAAGGTGGCGCGCGTCGCGGGCTTGCCGAGCAATGCGGCTTCGGCCTCGGGCGAGTGCCAGGGCCGCGTGCCGACACCGCCGAGCGCCACGCGCGCGTGGCGGATCGTGCCGCCCTCGCTCGCCAGCACGACCGCGGCGGAGGTGAGCGCGAACTCGTAGGACGCGCGATCACGCAGCTTCAGATAATGCGACCGCACGCCTTGATACGGCGGCGGCAGCAGTACGTGGGTGATGAGATCGCCGGGCATCATCACCGTCTCCCGGTTCGGGGTATCGCCCGGCAGCAGGAAGAAATCGCCGATCGGCACCTTGCGTTCGCCGCGTACGCCTTGGATGGCGACGACGGCTTCCAAAGCCGTCAGCGCCACGTTCATGTCGGACGGGTTGCTCGCGATGCACTGATCGCTGGTGCCGAGCACCGCCATCGTGCGGTTGAACCCGTGGATCGCCGAACAGCCGCTGCCGGGCGTGCGCTTGTTGCACGGCGTATCGGTGTCGCGGAAATAGACGCAGCGCGTGCGTTGCAGCAGGTTGCCGCCGGTCGTCGCCATGTTGCGTAGCTGGCCCGAGGCGCCCGACAGCAACGCCTGCGACAGCACGGCATAGTTCCGCTGCACATCGGCGTTGTTGGCCAGATCCGAATTGCGGACCAGCGCGCCGATCTTCAGCCCGCCGTCCGGCGTGCGCTCGACCTTCGCCAGCGGTAGATGGTTGATGTCGACCACCCGCGACGGCGTTTCGACGTCGAGCTTCATCAGGTCGATCAGCGTGGTCCCGCCGGCGACGAAGCGCACTTCGGCGCCCTGCTGCGCGGTGGAGGCCGCCGCGGCCGCCTTGATGGCCTGGGCGGGATCGGCGGCGCGCGAGAAGGTGAAGGGTTCCATGGCGCTGCTCCTTCACGCGTTCCTGACCTGGCGGATCGCCGCCAGGATGTTCTTATAGGCGCCGCAACGGCAGATGTTGCCGCTCATGGCTTCCTTGACGTCGCAGTCGCCGGCGCCCCACGGCTCCTTCATCATCGCGACGGCGGACATGATCTGGCCCGAGGTGCAATAGCCGCATTGGTAGCCGTCATGCTCCAGGAACGCTTGCTGCATCGGGTGCAGGCGATCGGGATCGCCCAGCCCCTCGATCGTGGTGACGTCGGCGCCCTGCTGCATCACCGCCAGGCTCAGGCACGAATTCACGCGCCGCCCGTCGACATGCACGGTGCAGGCGCCGCACTGCCCATGATCGCAGCCTTTCTTGGTGCCGGTCAGATGCAGGTGCTCGCGCAGGGCATCGAGCAGCGTCGTGCGGGGATCGATCGAGAGGCGGTGCTCGGCGCCGTTCACCCGAAGCGAGATGTCCATGAGGCCCTGTCCCGATTTTGCGGGCTCCGCGGCGGAGGCCGCCCCAGTCGAGAACGAACCTCCCACGAACGCTCCCGTTCCCGCGGCAGCGACCGTCAGCATGTCCCGCCGGGTGAGGTCTTTGCTGGTCATGGGCATGGCTCTCCTGTCGCGCCGAGGTTCGTCCAGGCGGCGGACGAGCGGGGACTCGTCGGCATCCTCTTCATGAATGCCATTCCGTCGCGGCTCAAGCGGCTGCATCGCGCCTACTTTAGCGCGGAAAGCCCGGCTGAGGTTCCACGGGCATGTCGAGCGTGTTGCGGGAGCAAGTCGAGCGCGGACTGCGATGTGGCAACCGCGATTTGGCGAACCTTGCCTGAACCAACGCAAACCCGCCGTTTCTTGGCGGAAATGGTGACCCCTACGGGAATCGAACCCGTGTTTCAGCCGTGAAAGGGCCGCGTCCTAGACCGCTAGACGAAGGGGCCATGCCTGGCGAAGGCAGCCGGTTAGGGAATGCGGGGCGGTCGGTCAAGCGTCTGTGGCGCGATCGTCCATCCGCCGCCCAGCGCGACGTATAATTGCATCTGCGCGGCCGTCCGGTCGGCTTCGGCCATGACGAGCGCGTCGCGCTCGGCGAGTGCCTGCTGTTCGGCATCGAGGAGGATGAAGAGGTCGGAAAGGCCGATCTCGTAGGCGCCGCGGGTGAGCGCGGCGTTGCGCTGTGCGGCGGCGCAGGCGGCCCTCGCGATCCGCACGCGCTCGGCGCCCGCATCGACCGCCGATCGCGCGTTCTCGACCTCTTCGAGCGCCGCGAGGATGGTGGCGCGATAGGCGGCGACCGCCTCGCGCGCGGCGGCCCGCTGTTCGTCGATCGCGGCGCGGCCACGACCGCCGTCGAACAGCGTCTGGCTGATCCGCCCGACTACTGTCGAGACCAGCGATTCGGCGAGCGACGGCAGCGAGAAGGCCGCACCGCCGATCACCGCACCGAGCGACAATTGCGGTTTGAGCGCCGCGCGTGCGACGCCCGCTTTCGCGGCGGCTGCGGCGATCCGCGCTTCGGCGGCGCGCACATCGGGGCGGCGGCGGAGCAGGTCGGCCGGCACGCCAGCGACGGGAAGCGCGTCGGCGTGCGGGATGGTCGCGGGGCCGTCGAGCATCGGCGCGACCGTTCCCGGCGCCCGATCGATCAGCACGGCGATTCGGTTGGCGGCCTGGCGCCGCGCGTCATCGAGCGCTGGGACCAGCGCCTCGATCTGGAAAAGCTGGAGCCGCGCGCGCTCGACATCGGCGGCGACGGCGATGCCGATGGCGTGGCGATGCTCAATGACATCCAGCAGCGCGCGCTGACCCGCGAGCGCCGCGCGGGTTTCGGCGAGACGCGCCTGCAACGCCCGGTACGCGACATAGCTCGCGGCAACCTCGGCCACCGCGGCGCGCTGCACCGAGGCGAGATCATAGCCGGCGGCCGCGAGCTCCGACCGGGCGGCGCGGTGGGCGCTCGCGAGCCCGCCGAACAGGTCGGGATCCCAGCCGAGCGCCAGTTCGCCCGACAGCGCCGTGCGCGCCGGTTCGAATGCGATCCCCAGCGTCGGCAGGCGCGTCGCCCCGGCCGCCCGCGCGCGCGCTCGCGCCTGGGCAAGCCGCTGGGCGGCCTGGACGATATCCTGATTGGCGGCGAGCGTGGCCTCGGCGAGGCGGGCGAGCGCGGGATCGTCGAACCGGCGCCACCATTGCGCGATGGCGTCGATGAACCCGACATCGGGCAGTGCCATCGGGGCATAGCGATCGGGCAGGGTCCGCGCCGCGGCGAGCGACGGCGTGTCGAGAGGCGGCGTCGGGGCCGCGCAGGCGGCAAGGGGTAGGGCAAGCACCCATGCCGCCCGCGCGCGTGCGTCGATCACGCCGAGGCCCTGCCGAGCGCGATCGGCACCACCGGGGCAAGCTCCTCCAGCACGCCGTTGTGGAGCCGGACCACGCGGCGCGCGGTGGCGATCGTTTCCGGGCGATGCGCGATCAGGATGCGGGTGATCGGCAGCCTGGCGAGATTGGCGCTGACCGCGGCCTCGCACTCGGCATCGAGATTGGCGGTGCCTTCGTCGAGCAGCAGCACGCGCGGCCGGCGGTAGAGCGCGCGGGCGAGGAACAGCCGCTGGCGCTGCCCGCCCGACAGCGCGGAGCCCATGTCGCCGACCAGGCTGTCGTAGCCCATCGGCAGCCGCGCGATATCGTCATGCACGCAGGCGAGGCGCGCACAGCGCAGCACCTGATCCATATCGAGATGCGGATCGAAGAAGCCGATGTTCTCCGCGATCGTGCCGGCATAGAGCAGGTCGTGCTGCTGGACGACGCCGAGGTGGCGGCGAAACGCGTCGAGGCCGTGCTGCGCCAGCGGCTCGCCGTCGATCAGGATCTCGCCGCCGGTGGGCGCATGAAAGCCGAGCAGCAGCTTGAGCAATGTCGATTTGCCGCAGCCCGAGGCGCCGGTGATCGCGATCGAATCGCCCGGCGCGATCGTCAGGCTGGCGCCGCGCAGGATGTCGGCGCTCCCGCGACCATAAGCGAAGCGAACCTCGCGAAGCTCGATACGGCCGGCGAAATCGGGCTTGCCGGCGCGGGTGCACGGCGCGGTGCCGCCTTCGGGCGGTTCGAGCGCGATGTCCGCGATGCGATCGACATGCGTGTCGAGCGTGCGCAGGTCGGCAACCAGATCGGCGACGCGCAGCCCCGCTTCGAGGAACTGCGCCTTGTAGGCGAGGAAAGCGAAGATCATGCCGACGGTGAAGCCGCCCGCGATCACCATCGAGACGGCGAGGAAGACGAACAGCACATTCTCGATCCGGGTGACGCCGTCGCCGAGCAGCTCGAACCAGATCGTCATGCGCTGGAGCCGCAGATCAGCGTTGATCGCGTCGGCGCGGCGGTTCTGCCACAGCCGCAGACGATCGCCGCGGCTGCCGAACAGCTTGATCGTGGCGATGCCGCGCACCGTCTCGATCATCGTGCTCGCCTCGTCGGCCTTGGCGGCGATCGCGTCCGCCGTCAGCCGTTGCAGGCGGCGCACGGTGGCGAGGCGCGTCGCGACGAAGATCGCGAGCGCGAGCACGGCAAGGCCAGCGAGCAGCGGCGAATACCAGACCATCATCGCCAGCGTCAGCAGCGCCATTGCGGCGTCGATCACGCCTGCGATCATGCCATGGCTGAGCAGGCTGGTGATCGCGTCGGTCGAGCCGAAGCGCGACAGCACGTCGCCGGTGTGGCGGCGCTCGAAAAAGGCGACGGGCAGGCGGAGCAGGTGGCGGAACAGGTCGGCGACCATCGAGAAGCCGGCAGCGCTGCCGACGCGTAGCAGGATCAGGTCGCGCACGCCGCGCGTCACGATCCCGATCAGCGCCATGCCGGCGAACCCGATCGCGAGTGCGGCGAGAAAGGTTGTGTCGAGCGCCGGCGCGGCCTTGTCGACCGCGAGTTGGAGGTAGAAGGGGGCGGCGAAGGCGAAGAGCTGGAGCAGCAGCGATAAGGCGAGCGCCTGGACGAGCGCGCCCCGGAGCCCGACGAGATCGAGCCCGAGCTGCGACAGCTTGAGCCGCGGCCGCTGGTCGACGCGGGCGAGCGCGCCGGTGGGCGCGAGTTCGAGCGCGATTCCCGTCCAATGGCGCGACAATTCGGCCGCAGTCATCGAAACGACCCCATGCGCCGGATCGTGGATGACGTAGCGCGGCCCTGAGAGGCTGCGCGTCACGGCCTTGAGCACGACGAAATGCGTCAGATCCCAATGCAGCACCGCGGGAAGCCGGATCGCGGCGACGTCCTCCATCTCCGCGCGCAGCGGGCGGGCGGCGAGGCCGATGTCGTCGGCCATGTCGATCAACTCGGCGAGCGTCAGCCCGGTGAGCGATACCGGCAGCCGGCGGCGCAAGGCGCTCAGCGTCGTGCGGTGGCCGTGATACGAGGCGACCATCGCGAGGCACGCCAGACCGCATTCGGCGGCCTCCGACTGACGGATCATCGGCAGCATCGGGCGGCCCGAATAATTGAGCAGGTTCATCGCCGTTCCGAACGGCGGCAGCGCGCTCGCGCTCATGTCCGCGCCCGGATTGCGCGGATCGGTGCCAGCAGCCAGTCGAGGAACGACTGGCGCTCGAGGATCAGGTTGGCGCCGAGCGTCATCCCCGGCTGGATCGGATAGGTGCCGCCGAACGCCTGCACTGTCTGGGCATCGAGGCGGACGCGGACGCGATAGGCGGGTTCGTCGATCGATACGGGTGCGGCTATCTCGTCGGGGGCAAGCGCGGTGTGCGAGATGCGGGTGATCGTGCCACCGAAGGTGCCGAACTGCTGATAGGGAAAGGCGTCGTACATCAGCCGCACGCGCTCGCCGACGCGCGCGAAGCCGATCGCGCGGCTGGGCGCGAACAGCTCGACGTCGAGCCGCGCGTCGTCGCCGAGCACAACCATCACCGGGCGATCGGGGCCCACCGCCTGGCCCGTGCGCGCTTGCAGCGCGGCGACCTGGCCGTTGAACGGCGCGGTGAGCACGATCGCGCGCGTGCCGGCAATGTCGAGCCGGCGCTGGTCGAGCTCCATCCCGCGCGCAGAGAGGTCGGCGAGCGTTCGGCCGAGATCGATCGGCGCCTGGCGGATGGCGGCCTGGTTGTCGGCATATTGCCCGCCCAGTGCGGCGCGCTCGGCGGTCAGTTCCTGCAACCGCGCTTCCTCGTCGAGATGCTGGCGGCGCTGGTTCTCGTAATCGATGCGCGAGACGTAATTCTTCTGCCGCGCGTCGCCGATGATCGCGAAGCTCTTGCGCGACGAGGCCACCCGCGCGCGCTGGAGCGCGATCTGGCGGTCGAGCGCGGCGATGCGCAGGCGAAGCTGGCGTGCGGCATCGGCAAGGCGGCGGCGCTCCTCGGTGTTCGCCGAAGTCGCGAGCCGGCGCTGCGCGCCGATCTGGGCGCGCTCGCGGGTGACGATGGCGAGCGATTCGGCCGCCGGATCGGCGCTCAGCGCGTTGGCGCTCTGGATCTCGATCGTGCCCAGCCGATCGCCGCGGCGCACGCGTTGCCCCTCGCGCACGTCGAGCGCCACCAACGTCCCGCGCTGCGCAGGCACGATCCGTGCGGCGGGGCCGTCGGGGACCACCCAGCCGTCCACGGTCGCGGTGCGCGCATAGGAACCGCTCGCGAGCCACAGTCCGGCGCCGATCGTCACGATCAGCAGCAGCGCGACGATCGGCAGCGTGTCGGCCATGTAGAGCGGCACCGCGCGCCCGAAGCGGCGGAGCCGCTTGTGCTCGATCACCTGCATGCGGAACAGCATCGGTCGGTTCCCGGTAAAGGCGGGCCGATCGCCGGACGAGGGCGATCGGCCCGCGCGCTGCTCAGTAGCAGTGCCGACGATGGCTGCGCTCGCGGCGTCCGCAACCGCGATCACGGTCGCGGCCGCCCGAGCGGCAATCGCTGTCGCCCACGCTCACGCGCGTCTTGATGCCGACGAGATCGAGCAGGTTGAGGTTGAGGCCGAGCCCCAGCAGGCCGGCACCCGAGACCTGGCGCAATTCGCTCGTTTCCAGGATACGCATGTCATCATCTCCATCATTGCTTCGGATATGCCGGTCGACATGATCGGCGCCGCAAATGGTTCACTGCGAGGCGGCGGCATTCAATTTGCAATTGCGATTAAGAATTGTGCCGATCGGGAACGGTTTGTTTGCGTATTTAAGACGCGATGTGCGCAATCTTCGTGATTCGTCTTCATGGAATGCGTGATATGCCGGTGCCGGTGCGTAATTTCGGCGGCGATTCGTCTTGGCACGCGGCGCGCATTTCGGGGCCGATGTCGCGCAACAGCAGCGCGGTGCCGTCACCGACCGGCGCCTGGCGGCATTGCAGCCAGGCATGTTTGCGAAACGGCGAGGGCATTTCGAACAGGCGCACGTCGCGCGTGGCCGCGCCGCGCCGCAGATAGGATTCGGCGAGCGTGCCCGCGAGCTCGGGGATGGCGTCGAACAACCGTCGGCCCGCAAGGCGCGCGGGATCATAGGGGAACAGGCAGACGAGCGCCGGGTTCGCGTGCACCACGCGCTCGTCGGCGTCGATCAGGATCAGCCCCTGGTCGAGCCACGCGGCGAGCTGCACGATCTGCAGCGCGACCATGTCCTCACCCACCGCGTCGCGGCGGCGCAGCAGCGCGCGGAACAGCGTGGCGGAGCACAGGACGTGCGTTTCCTTGCCGTGGTGCGTCACCATCACCGGGCCGCCGAGCGCGCGCTGGCGCACGGCCGAGAAGTTGCGGACAATCTCGGCGGCGGTGACGGCGCCGGCGGGCGCGATCGGATCGGCGCCAGAATCGGCAGGGAGGAAGGATCGCTCGATCATGCCTCGCATCATCGCGGGCGCGACCGAATGCGGCGTCAGCGGATGCTCAGGCGCAAATGCGCAATTTGCGTCAGCGCTGATCCATCGCGCCGGCGCGGCGACGCGTCGCGGTTAACGAGCGATTGAGGATATCGGATCGTGCTTGGCGGAGAATGGTGCCCAGGGACGGAATCGAACCGCCGACACTGCGATTTTCAGTCGCATGCTCTACCAACTGAGCTACCTGGGCACGTCCGACGGTCGCCGGAAGAGACGCGGGCTTTAATCGCGCGTTCCGGGGCTGTCCAGCCCCGGTGTAGCATTTGAGAGATCGCTCGGGTCGATGGGCTCGGCGGGCACGCGATAGCCTTCGCCGAGCCATTGCAGCAGGTCGCGATCCTTGCAGCCGCGGCTGCAGAAGGGTTTGTAATCGGGATCGACGGGCTTGCCGCAGATCGGGCAGGTGTCGTGGGCGACCATGTCAGCTTCCGGCAACGAAATGGATGGGCACGCCGGTGCGGCGCGCCAGCTCGGTGACGAGATGGGGCCGCCGGTCGAGCCATGCAAGCGCGGGCGCGGGGAGCGTGTGCCGCGCGGGCACGGGCGGCGGCGTGCGCTCGATCGCGCGCAACGCGGCCCGCGCGATCGCGCCGGCGGGGTCGGCGCGCAGCAGTTCGACCAGCGAGGCGCGCGGGCGCGGGCGGACGATCTGCAAGAAACCGAATCCGTTCATCGCGGTGCGCTCGAAGGGCAGGGGCAGCGCGGCGTCGATCGCCTCGGCGACGCGCTGGCGCTCGGCCTTGCCGGCGAGTGTCGGCAGGTCGATCCCGATCGAGCCGCCGATGTCGAGCCGCCGGATCGCCTGTACGGTCGCGGTGGCGCCGGCAAGCGCGAGATCGAGCAGCGGCGCCGCGCCGTCGACGTCGAACAAGGTCATCGCCGGGGTGGGGGACAGGCGCAGCGCGCCACGCCCGAAGCCGATCTCGCCGGTCTCGGCCTCGTCGAGCAATTCGGACCAGCCCGCGGCTTCCAGCGCGTCCGGCTCATGCGCGCGGAGGTGGCGAACGGGAAAGTCCGTCGCGACGATGCGAGCGAGGAGGTCGGGGCCGGGGCAGGGTGATGCTTCGGGCGGTGCCGGGATCGCCCGTGCGCGCTTGGCGCGGCCGGGCTCGGGGATCGCCTCGCGCACAATCTCGACCAGCAACGCCGCGCCCAGGCTCAGACGCGGCGGTGCGCGGTCGAGCACCACCTCGCGGCCGTCCGCCAGCTCGGCATGACCGTCGCGCAACCGCGCCTCGGCAATGGCGCCGACCGCGAGATTGCCTTCCAGCTCGATCCGGCCCTCGACGATCCGTCCGCCGTCGACGAGCGCGGCGCGTGCTTCGCCGATCCCGGCCTCGTAGAGCCACTCAACCGAGGTCGACACCCGACGCCTCGAGCAGCGCGCGCGTTTCGAACAAGGGCAGGCCTACGACGCCCGAATGGCTGCCCGACAGGAAGCGCACGAACGTCTCGGCGCGGCCCTGGATCGCGTAGCCGCCCGCCTTGCCCAGCCCCTCGCCGCACGCGATGTAGCGATCGATTTCGGCATCCGAGAGCCGCTTGAACGCCACGATCGTATCGACCAGCCGGGTGCGCGCCTTGCCGTCGCCGTCGATCACGCAGACCGCCGACAGGCAGTGATGGCGCCGCCCCGAGAGCAGGCCGAGCAGGCGCCGCTGCACCGATTCGTCCTCGGCAGGCGGCAGGATGCGGCGGCCGAGCGCGATCGTGGTGTCGCCCGCCAGCACGACGTCGCCGGGCGCGCGCGCCACCGCCGCGGCCTTCGCGCGGGCGAGGCGCAGCGCATAGACGCGCGGCAGCTCGCCCGCGAGCGGGCTTTCGTCGATGTCGGGCGACACCACGCGATCGGGCGCGACGCCGAGCCGCGCGAGCAGATCGCGCCGGCGCGGCGACGAGGAAGCGAGCACGAGCCGCACCGGCGGCTCCTTTATCTTGCTGGATCCCCGCCGACGCGGGGATGACCTGCGCGGGGGCAGGTCACTTGAAGCGATAGGTGATGCGACCCTTGGTCAGGTCGTAGGGCGTCAGCTCGACGAGCACTTCGTCGCCGACGAGCACACGGATGCGGTTCTTGCGCATCTTGCCGGCGGTGTGACCCAGGATCTCATGGTCGTTTTCCAGCCGGACGCGGAACATGGCGTTGGGCAGCAGCTCCACCACCTGCCCGCGCATTTCGAGAAGTTCTTCCTTGGCCAAACAAAACCCCTAGCAAATGATACGAATTCGTGGACGCGGCGCCATAGCGCGCGCGCGTCGAAAAGGAAAGCGCGCGCCGCACGCGATTCTCCGCTGTTGGCTTGGCGGCCGCTTGGCACTATCGAGCCGGCACGGGTTCCTTGTCACATAACTGAAAGAAAGTGCCATTCGCCAGGTCGCTGCCTTGCCGTATCAGATCGACGCCGAGGGTGACGCGCGCGTGATGCTGATCACGTCGCGCGAGTCGCGCCGCTGGGTGGTGCCCAAGGGCAATCCGGTGAAGGGACTCGCGCTGCACGAGTCCGCCGCGCACGAGGCGTTCGAGGAAGCGGGCGTGACGGGCATCCCGTGCCCCACCGCGCTCGGCGAATATCGTTATACCAAGCGCCGCCGCGACGGCACCACGCGCAGCATGAACGTCGCGGTGTTTCCGCTGCTGTTCCGCGAGCAGGCCGCCGAATGGCCCGAACAGGACGAGCGCGAGACGCGCTGGTTCGATCTCGCCGATGCCGCCGAGGCGGTCGACGAGCCCGAACTGAAAGCGCTGATCGCCGGTTTCCAGGAGCCGCCCGCGCCGGCGCCGCTTTCCGAGCGGGCGATGCCCGCGGTTCAATCCAAGATGCGGGAGACGCTGCCGATGCTGCGCTGGTTCCATGCGCTGATGCCCCAGCAGGGCCGGTTCTTCGAGCTGTTCGAGGCGCACGCCGCGACGCTCGTGGCCGGCAGCGAAGCACTCGCCAAGTTGTTTCAGAACGGCGGCGACATCCAGGGGCACATCGCCGAGATCGTCCGCCGCGAGCATCAGGCCGACGACATCACCCGCGAGGTGCTGCACGACGTGCGGCGCGTGTTCGTGACGCCGTTCGATCGCAGCGCGATCATCGATCTGATCGGCACGATGGACGATGCGATCGACCAGATGAACGCGACCGGCAAGTCGATCGAGCTTTACGAACTCAAGACGTTCGAACCGCAGATGCGCGACATGACGGGGATCATCGTCGAGGCCGCGCGCGTCACCGCCGAGGCGATTCCCCTGCTGCGCCGGCTCGGCCCCAATGCGGCGCGGCTGCACGAGCTCACCGGGCGGCTGATCCAGCTCGAAGGCCATGCCGACGAGATCCACGAAGCGGGGCTCAAGGCGCTGTTCAAGCAGCATGGCGACAGCCTGCCGATGGCATTCATCGTCGGGCGCGAGGTTTACGGCCATCTGGAGAAGATCGTCGACAAGTTCGAGGACATCGCGAACGAGGTGCAAGGCCTCGTGATCGACCACGCCTGAGCGGAGCGCGCGATGCTTTCCCTTCCGCTGCTCGTCGCGCTGATCGGCGTCGCCCTGCTGTTCGATTTCCTGAACGGCCTGCACGACGCCGCCAACTCGATCGCCACCGTGGTCTCGACGCGCGTGCTCAAGCCGCATTGGGCGGTCGCCTGGGCGGCGTTCTTCAACTTCATCGCCTTCCTGATCTTCGGGCTGCACGTCGCCAACACGATCGGCGCGGGCATCATCAATCCCGAGATCGTCGATGCGCAGGTGGTGTTCGGCGCGCTGAGCGGCGCGATCGCGTGGAACCTGATCACCTGGCTGCTCGGTATCCCGTCCTCATCCTCGCACGCCCTGATCGGCGGACTGATCGGCGCGGGGCTGGCCAAGGCGGGACTTCCCACGATCCAGTGGAGCGGCGTCACCAAAACGGTGCTCGCGATCGTCGGTTCACCCGCGCTCGGCCTCGTGCTCGCGATGGTGCTGGTGCTCATTGTCGCCTGGACGAGTATCCGCCTGAGCCCGCTCGGCGTCGACCGGCGCTATCGCAAGCTCCAGCTCGTTTCGGCCGCGCTCTATTCGCTGGGGCACGGCGGCAACGATGCGCAGAAGACGATGGGGATCATCGCCGTGCTGCTCTATTCGCAGGGCATGCTGGGCGGCGAATTCCACATCCCGTTATGGGTGGTGCTGTCGTGCCAGGGGGCGATGGCGCTGGGCACGCTCGCGGGCGGCTGGCGGATCGTCCACACCATGGGATCGAAGATCACGCGGCTCACCCCGCCGCAGGGCTTCTGCGCGGAGACGGGCGGCGCGATCACGCTTTTCGGCGCGACCTGGCTGGGCGTGCCGGTCTCGACCACGCACACGATCACCGGCGCGATCATCGGCGTCGGCGCGTCGCGGCGGCTATCGGCGGTGCGCTGGAACGTCGCGAGCAACATCGTCGTCGCCTGGGTGGTGACGCTGCCCGCCGCCGCCGTCATCGCGGCCGCGACCTACTGGCTGGTGTCGCTGTTCTGAACGGAAATTCTTCCCTCCCTCAAGGGAGGAGCTGGGGGGTGGGTGCGAGCGAAGCGAGCCCAATCCAAATGCGGGGGCGAGGCATCGAGCCTCGCCCCCGCAAACCCACCCCTCGTTCCCCTCCATTGCAGGGAGGGGACGACGATCAGCGGGCTGGAACCCGTCAGACGCCGGCCGCGAGCGCCGCGAGCAGCAGCAGTGCCACGATGTTGGTGATCTTGATCATCGGATTGACGGCCGGCCCCGCGGTATCCTTGTAGGGATCGCCGACGGTGTCGCCCGTCACCGCGGCCTTGTGGGCTTCGGAGCCCTTGCCGCCGTGATTGCCGTCCTCGATGAACTTCTTGGCATTGTCCCACGCGCCGCCGCCCGAGGTCATCGAGATGGCGACGAACAGACCGGAGACGATCACGCCGAGCAGCATCGCGCCGACCGCCGCAAACGCCGGGCCCTGGCCCGCGACCCAGTTGATCACGAAATAGACCACGATCGGGCTCAGCACCGGAAGCAGGCTGGGCACGATCATCTCGCGGATCGCCGCCTTGGTGACGAGATCGACGGTGCGGCCGTAATTGGGGCGGCTGGTGCCCTGCATGATGCCGGGATTGTCGCGGAACTGGCCGCGGACCTCCTCGACCACCGATCCCGCCGCGCGGCCGACCGCCGTCATCCCGAACGCGCCGAAGATGAAGGGCAGCATCGCGCCCAGCAACAGGCCGACGATGACGTAGGGATTGCTCAGCGAGAAATCGACCGCGATCGCCGGGAAATAGGCGCCGAGATCGCTCGTATAGGCGCCGAACAGCACCAAAGCGGCGAGCGCGGCGGAGCCGATGGCATAGCCCTTGGTGACCGCCTTGGTGGTGTTGCCGACCGCGTCGAGCGCGTCGGTGCGGCCGCGCACGTCGTCGGGCAGCCCCGCCATCTCGGCGATACCCCCGGCATTGTCCGTCACCGGGCCATAGGCGTCGAGCGCCACCACCATCCCTGCGAGCGCCAGCATCGAGGTCGCCGCGAAGGCGATGCCGATCACGCCCGCAAGCTGATAGGTCGCGACCACCGCGACCACGATCACCAAGGTCGGCAGCGCGGTCGATTCGAGGCTGACGGCGAGGCCCTGGATGACGTTGGTGCCGTGGCCCGTCTCCGATGCCTTGGCGATGCTGCGCACCGGGCGATAGTTGGTGCCGGTGTAATATTCGGTGATCCACACGATCAGACCGGTCACGACCAGGCCGATCATCATGCACCAGAACAGGTCCATGCCGGTGAAGCCCGCGCCGGTGGTCGCCGCTGCGGCGACGCTGCCGGTGAGCGCATCGGCCGGCGCGTCGAGGAAGCCCTCGCCGCCGATCGTCGCGTTCAGGTCGCCGAGCACCCATTTGGTGACGCCGAAGATCGCGAAGGCGGAGAGCACCGCCGAGGTGAAGAAGCCCTTGTAGAGCGCGCCCATGATCGAGCCGCCGCCCAGCCGCACCATGTAGGTGCCGATGATCGAGGTGACGATGCACGCGCCGCCGACGAGGAGCGGGAGCGACATCAGCCCGAGCAGCTCGGCGCCGCTCGCGCGGATGAGGAGCGCGATCGAGATCATCGTCACACCCAGCGTCACGACATAGGTCTCGAACAGATCCGCCGCCATGCCGGCGCAATCGCCCACATTGTCGCCGACATTGTCCGCGATCACGGCCGGGTTGCGGGGATCGTCCTCGGGGATGCCGGCCTCGACCTTGCCGACGAGATCGGCGCCGACATCGGCGGCCTTGGTGAAAATGCCGCCGCCGAGGCGCGCGAAGATCGAAATGAGCGAGGCGCCGAACGCGAGGGCGGTTAACGCCTCGATGATGATCCGGTCATTGGGAGCATGGCCGGCGGGGCCGGTCAGATACCAGAAGAAGCCGGAAATCGCGAGCAGGCCGAGCCCGGCGACGAGCATCCCCGTGACCGCGCCCGAACGGAAGGCGAGCGTGAGGCCGCCTTGGAGCGAGGTGCGTGCGGCCTCCGCGGTGCGAACGTTGGCGCGCACCGAGATGTTCATGCCGACGAAGCCCGCGACACCCGACAGCACCGCGCCGATCACGAACCCGATCGTCGAGGTGATGCCCAGCGTCACCGCGATGATGATCGCGACGACCACGCCGACGATGGCGATGGTGGTATATTGCCGGCCGAGATAGGCCTTGGCGCCTTCCTGGATGGCGGCCGCGATATCCTGCATCTTCTCGCTGCCCGCCGACGCGCGCAGCACCTGGCTACTGGTAACGAAACCGTAGACGACGGCAAGCAAGCCGCACACGATGGCGGCATAGACAAACGTCATTAGCTGTCCTTTCCCCTGCTCCTGAATGGCCCGGGAACTCGTTGGGACTGCTCCCGTGACGGCTGGAAGGTATAGGCGCCACGCGAAGGAGCGCAAGCGCGGGCCGCGTCAGTGCTGGAAACCGAGCACCGGTGGAAGGGGGACGGGTGCGCCGTGATCGTGAAGTGTCAGCCCGTCACCTGTCGAGAAAGCACCGATCCGCGTGGCGGCAACGGGCAACGCGGCGTCGGCAGGGGCGGCGAAGAGCAGTTCGTAATCGTCCCCGCTCGTGGCGGCGGCGAGGCGCGCGGCGCGATCGTCGCCCGCGAAGGCGCGATAGGCGTCGGACAATGGGATCGCGGCGAGATCGACCGTGACGGCGAGTCCGCTCGCCTCGGCCATCCGCGCGGCGTCGATCAGCACGCCGTCGGAAACATCCATCATCGCGTGAACGATCGGCGCGAGCGCTCGGCCTTCGGCGAGGCGGGGCTGCGGCCGGCGATAGGCGGTGAGCAGGGTACCGGGGCCGGGCGCGCCGCGCGCGATGCGCAGGCCCGCGCCCGCGTCGCCGATCGTGCCGGTGACGTATAGCGCGTCCCCCGCCTGCGCGCCGTCGCGGGTCGGCGCATCGCTGGCGCGGCCGATGGCGGTGAGCGTGATGACGCGCGGCGCGTCTGCGGGCAGCGACACGGTATCGCCGCCTAGCAACGGGCAGGCGAACCGGTCGAGCACGCCGCCGAGGCCGGCGAGAAACGCCTCGTCCCACCCGCTCGGGCTGGGCGCGAGCGGGTAGTTGAGCAACGCCCCCTCGGGCGCGGCGCCCTTGGCGGCGAGATCGGAGAGGTTCGCGGCAAGCAGCTTCCACGCGACGTCCTCGGGCGGGTCGCCGGGCAAATAGTGGATACCCTCGACGATCGTGTCGGTGGTGAGGATCAGCCCGTCGAGCGCGGCGGTGTCGTCGAGCAGGCCATGCGCGCCGGGGTGGAGCGGCAGCGTGCGCAACGCGGCGAGGAACTCGGCTTCGGTCACGCGCGATCCTTAGACGTTATGGTTTCGGCGTGCCATTGCCCCTGTCCTACAACGCTGCGTTCTGCTAATGTTCGCCATCGCCGCACGACATCGCTCTTTCTCATCTCCCATCGACATGCGCAGCCGGTGAAGAGGCCATTGTGTCGTTTTCCCGGAACCTTTGGAACTTTTGCCGGCGGTTCGCCCGGGCCGACTCGGTGCCGAACTGCGGCTGTAGCGACCTGTTCCGATGAGGAGTGCAACCCTGCTTTTCTGCCGAAAAACGCTTCTCGCCCACAACTTGGGCTGTCTGCCCCTCAAACATGCTTTGTGTTATACTGCCGGCAAAGTCGAACATACGACAGGGTCGCTGTCCCCAACGGGAGGAGCTGTCGGATGGAATCGATCGACCACGAAAAACTCCACGCTTTCGTCGGCAAGATGCTCGGCGATCTCGGCGGCGCGCTGAGCGTGCCGACGGTGCGCATCGGGATGCGGCTCGGGCTGTTCGAGGCGCTTGGCCAGGGGGCCGCGACGGCGGCCGAGCTGGCCGAGCGCGCGGGCGGGTTGCACGAGCGCTATGTCCGCGAATGGGCCTTGGCGCAGGCGGCCAACGGCTATGTCGATTTCGACTCGGATACCGGCCGGTTCAGCCTCGATCCCGAACAACGAATGGTGTTCGCCGATCGCGACAGCCCGGTCTATCTCGCGGGCGCGTTCGAGCTCGCCGCCGCGATGATCGAGGCCGAGCCCAAGGTCGAGCAATGCTTCCGCAACGGCACCGGCGTGCGCTGGGGCGATCATGCCGGATGCCTGTTCTGCGCCACCGGGGCGTTCTTCCGGCCGGGCTATGTCAACAACATCGTCCAGGCGTGGATTCCCGCGCTCGATGACGTCGAGGACCGGCTCAGGGCCGGCGCCAGGGTGGCCGATGTCGGCTGCGGCGTGGGGTTCTCGACGCTGCTGATGGCCGAGGCCTATCCCGACAGCGCGTTCGTCGGCTTCGATTTTCACGAACCCTCGATCGAGGAAGCGCGCCGGCACGCCGCCGAGCACGGGCTGGGCGACCGCGTCCGGTTCGAGGCCGCGGTGGCGAAGGACATCGGCGAGAAGGATTTCGACCTGATCACGATGTTCGATTGCCTGCACGACATGGGCGATCCGCGCGGTTGCGCGGCGCATATGCATGATATGCTGAAGCCCGACGGCAGCTGGATGATCGTCGAGCCGATCGCGGGCGACGATCCGCGGGACAACCTCAACCCCGTCGGCCGGCTCTATTACAACGCCTCGACCATGATCTGCGTCCCCACGTCGCTCGATCAGGAGGTTGGCGAAGGGCTCGGCGCGCAGGCGGGCGAGGCCAGGTTGCGATCGGTGGTGATGGCGGGCGGGTTCGATCGGGTGGAGCGCGTGACCGAAGGGCCGTTCAACATGGTGCTGCAGGCGCGCTGAGCGCGGCTCACCGATCGCGCTTCGCTCCGTCGAGGTCATGATCGAGCCGGGTGCGCTCGGCCTCGGCCGCGCGTCGTTCCGCCCTGGTTCGTCCGAAGGCGGCGCGGTTGGCGGCGGCGATCGTTTGCTTGGCGGCGCGCGCCTTCGCTTTCCTCGCCAGCCGCAGGTTGACGACCTCGCCCATGATCAGCCGCGCACGTCCTTCGCCAGCGCGTCGAGCAGGCCGTTGACGAAGCCCTTTTCGGGCTTGTCGTAGAAGGCGTCGGCGACGTCGAGATATTCGCTGATCGCCGTCTTGGCCGGCACGTCGGGCCGCGCGAGCAATTCGTAGGCGCCGGCGCGCAGGATCGCTTTCATCGGCTTGTCGAGCCGGTCGAGCGTCCAGCCCCTGGCGAGCTTTTCCGCGATGCGCCGGTCGATCTCCTCGGCGCGCGCAGCGACGCCGCCGACCAGATCGTCGAAAAAGGGCACGTCGGCGTCGGCGAATTCGGCATCGTCGATCTGCTGCCCAAGCCGATGCTGATGGAATTCGTGGAGCAGCGCGGGGATCGCAGTGCCTTCCATCTCGTGCTGGTAGAGCGCCTGGACGGCGGCGAGGCGCGCGGCGGCGCGGGCCCGCGAGCGGGCGGCGGTACGGCTCATAACTTCAATTCCGGTTCGTCGCCCGACAGGCGGATCGAGACCGAGCGGGCGTGCGCGGGCAGCCCCTCGGCGGTCGCGAGCGCGACCGCGGCGGGCCCTACGCGGGCGAGCGAGGCCGGGTCAAGCGCGAGAAAGCTCGTCCGCTTCATGAAATCGAGCACCGACAGGCCACTGGCGAACCGCGCGCGGCGGCCGGTGGGCAGCACATGGTTGGGCCCGGCGACGTAATCGCCCACCGCCTCGGGTGTGTGCCGGCCGAGGAACACCGATCCGGCGTGGCGGACCTGATCGAACAGCGATTGCGGATCGTCGATCGCGAGTTCGAGATGTTCGGGGGCGAGGCGGTTCACCAGCGGAATAGCCTCGTCGAGCGATGCGGTGACGATGATCGCGCCGTTGGCGTCCCACGCGGCGCGGGCGACCCCGGCGGTTTCGAGCGTGCCGATCTGGAGGTCCACCGCCTCGGCCACCGCCTTCGCGAAGGCCGCGTCGTCGGTGAGCAGGATCGACTGGCTGGTGGGATCGTGCTCGGACTGGCTGAGCAGGTCGGCGGCGATCCAGTCGGGATCGTTCTGCCCGTCGGCGACGACCACGATCTCGCTCGGTCCCGCCACCATGTCGATGCCGACGACGCCGTACAATTGCCGCTTGGCCTCGGCGACCCAGGCATTGCCGGGGCCGGTGACGACATCGACCGGCTTGATCCGGTCGGTGCCATAGGCGAGCGCGGCGATCGCCTGCGCGCCGCCGATGCGCCACACCTCGTCCACCCCCGCAAGCACGGCGGCGGCGAGGACGAGGGGGTTGGCCTCGCCCTTGAGGGTGGGTGTCACCATGACGAGCCGCTCGACGCCCGCGACCTTGGCGGGGATCGCGTTCATCAGCACCGATGACGGATAGGCCGCGCGCCCGCCGGGGACGTACACGCCCGCTGCGTCGACCGCGCGCCAGCGCGCGCCGGTGCGCACGCCCGCCGCGTCGGTGGAGTCGCTGTCGGCGGGGCGCTGCCTTTCGTGATAGGCGGTGATGCGCTGGTGGGCGAGCTCGAGCGCGGCGCGTAGATCGGCGTCGAGGCCGTCGAGCGCGGCGACGCAGTCGGCCTTTTCGATGCGCCAGCCGGTCTCGCCCAGATCGTGGCCGTCGAATTTCTCGGTGAAGGCGCGGATCGCGGCGTCGCCTTCGTCGCGGACGCTGGCGACGATCGTGCGCACGTCGCGCGCGACATCGGCCTCGGCCTCGCGGCGCGCGTCGACCAGCGCGGCAAAGTCGCGCGCGAAGCCGGGGTCCGAGGTGGAGAGGGAGATCATCTTTTGTCCCCCTCCCCTTCAGGGGAGGGGCTGGGGGTGGGGCAGTCGTTTCGGGCGCTGCGTTTGCTCACACGCCCCACCCCAACCCCTCCCCTGAAGGGGAGGGGCTTTGCATTTGCATCACCTTGCATCCGTCGCCTCCACCGCCCGCCGGAAGGCATCCACCAGCGGCACCACGCGGTCGCGGGTCTTGAAGGCGGCGCGGTTGACGATCAGGCGGCTGCTGACCTCGGCGATGGTCTCGACCTCGACGAGGCCGTTCTCCCGAAGCGTGCGGCCCGAGGAGACGAGATCGACGATGCGCGGCGCGAGGCCGAGTGTGGGCGCCAGCTCCATCGCGCCGTTCAGCTTGACGCATTCGGCCTGCACCCCGCGTGCCGCGAAATGCTTCGCGGTCGTGTGCGGATATTTGGTCGCGACGCGTACGTGGCTCCAGCCGCGCGGATCGTCTTTCGCGGCCATGTCGGCGGGCTCGGCGACCGAAAGGCGGCAATGGCCGATGCCGAGATCGACAGGCGCGTAGAGCTCCGAATAATCGAACTCCATCAGCACGTCGGAGCCGACGATGCCGAGCTGCGCGGCGCCGTGCGCGACGAAGGTGGCGACGTCGAACGCGCGGACGCGGATCAGCTCGATCTGCGGGTCGCTGGTGGCGAAGCGGAGCGCGCGGCTGGCTTCGTCGGAGAAGGCGGCCTCGGGCTCGATGCCGACCGCCGCGAGCAGCGGCAGCGCCTCGTCGAGGATGCGTCCCTTGGGGACGGCGATGATGATCGGCTCGGTCATGGACGGCGGGGCTTTACTTGGCCGCGCGGAGGGGCGCAATGCGGCGCAACCTTTACGGGGGCCAAGCCATGTCGAGCGAAGCGAACAACCGCGGCGCCTTTCTGATCCAGGAACATTATTGCCGGCAGATGGACGCGCCGATCTATGCGGACATTTGCGCGGCGCTGGCGCGGGGGCTGACGCGCGAGAGCCGGACGGGTGTGCGGGTGCTCGACTGGCCGGGCGAGCCGACGCGCGATGCGCTGCCGCTCCGGCTGATGGGCGGGCTGCACGCGCTGGTGCTGGCGGGGGCGGACGACGAGCTGGCGGCGATCTTTCGCGAGCAAGTGCGCGGCGAAGCGCTGGAGGCGGCATTGTTGCGCGTGCTCGCACGGCACGATGAGACGCTGCTGCCCTGGCTCGACGGGCCGCCGCAGACCAACGAGCCGGGCCGATCGGGTGCGCTGATCGTGGGGCTGATCGAGGTCGCCCGGCGGTTCGGGCCGAGGATCGAGGTGCTGGAGATCGGATCGAGCGCGGGGCTCAACCTGCTGATCGACCGCTATCGCTTCGATCTGGGCGGGGCGATGCTGGGGCCGGCCGACTCGCCGGTGACGATCGCGCCCGAATGGCGGGGTGCGACGCCCGATGTGCCTCCACTGGAGATCGTCTCGACACGCGGGTGCGACGTGGCGCCGATGGATGCGGCCGATCCGGCAGTCGAGGCGCGGCTATCGGCCTATGTCTGGGCGGAGAAGCCAGAACGGCTGACGCGGCTCAAGCGCGCGATCGGAATGGTGCGTGCGCGGCCGGTGCGGCTTGAAAAGGCCGACGCCGCCGATTGGATCGAGGCGCGGCTCGCCGAACCGCAGGTCGAGGGCGTCACGCGCGTGCTGATGCATTCGGTGGTGTGGCAATATCTGCCCGACGCGACCGCGAACCGCATCCGCGCCGTGATGCGCGCGGCGGGCGCCCGCGCGACGCCCGAGCGTCCACTCGCCTGGGTAGCGATGGAACCCGACCGCGCCCGCGCCGAGCAGCTGGTGAGCGTGGCGTGCTGGCCGGGGGACGGGACGCGCGATGTGCTCGCGACCGCACACGCGCACGCGGCGTGGGTCAAACCGGGGCCGCGCGAGGTGGAGGGCGGCAGGATCGCGCTGCCCAATGCGGCGAAGGTGGAGTTGTAGGGCAGGTATCGCGTCGGTTTCCCCTCCCTTCAAGGGAGGGGATCAAGGGGTGGGTGAGCCAAGCCGAGGCTCGATGCCTCGGCTTTGCTGGCAGAGGTACCAAGCTCGCTACGCTCGCCGCCGACCCCCAGCCCCTCCCTTGCAGGGAGGGGAGAGCTTCGCGAGTTACGCTCCGCCAACCATCCCCGCATCGCCTTCGTCACCGCCTCGGGTGCTTCCCACGGGACGAAATGGCCCGCGTCCACTGTCACGACAGTCAGGTCCGGCACCAGCGCGTCCAACCCGTCGAGCTGGACGGGGAGGAGCGCCTTGTCGGCCGTGCCCCAAATAACGAGCGTCGGCTGGGTCACGGGTGGGAAGGGGGCGCTCAGGAAGGCGGGGCGGTCGGGGAGCGGACCGTCGGCGGGCGGGACGACGATGCTGCTGGCCCGGTACCAGTTCAGCATCGCGGCCATCGCGCCGGGCTGGCTCCATTCGTCGAGATAGGCGGCCTTGTCCTCGCCGGCGATGCTCGCGGTGACATGCCGGATGAAGGTCGAGCCGAAGAAATGCTCGAGGCCGGCGCCGACGAGGCCCTTGTCGATTCCGGTGTCGCGGAAGCGGGTGATGTATTGGCTCGCGCGGCGCTGGGCGGGGTCGTCGAAGAGCGATTTCTGGAAGACATAAGGGTGCGGCGCGTTGACGATGATGAGGCGCGCGATCCGATCCGGCCGGCCGAGCGCGGCCATCCATGCGATCGCGCCGCCCCAGTCGTGGCCGGCGAGGGTGAAGCGCTCGATGCCGAAATGGTCGGCGAGCGCGAGCAGGTCGGCGACGATCTTGTCGGGGGTGTAATTCTCGACGCCCTCGGGCTTGGACGAGCGGGCGTAGCCGCGCTGGTCGGGGGCGATGACGAAATGATCGGTCGCGAGCGCAGGGATCTGGTGGCGCCAGGTGCGGTGCGATTCGGGGAAGCCGTGGAGCAGGACGATCGGCGGTGCGGCGGGATCGCCGGCGGTCCAGACGTCGAGATCGACGCCGGTGGCAAGGGTGATGCGGTGTTGGTCGATGTCGATCACTGGGGTCTCCTTAGCCCCTCCCCTTCAGGGGAGGGGTAGGGGGTGGGGGATGTCTCACCGAGCGTGCGCTTGCCGTACTGCCCCACCCCGACCCCTCTCCTGAAGGGGAGGAGTTTGATGGTTACGGATAGCTTACCGTCATCGGCACCTCGGGGATGGGAATCCATTCCTTGTCGTCACCGGGCACTTTTGCGAACTCGCCCGCTTTCCACGCGCGCTTGGCTTCGTTGATCCGCTCGCGACTCGACGAGACGAAATTCCACCACACATGGCGCGGCGTCGCGAAAGCCTCGCCGCCACACAGCATCACGCGGGCGCCGCTGTCCGAACGCAAAGTCGCCGCGGTGCCGGGGCGCAGGATGTAGAGCGTCATCGGCTCCAGCGGCAGCCCGTCGAGCGAGGCCTCGCCCTCGGCGACATAGACTGCGCGCTCGTCCGCCTCTGCGTCGATCGGGATCGATCCGCCGCCGCCGAGCGCGATGTCGGCGTAGATTGTGCCGGCATAGGTGGTGGTCGGCGCGCGGCGGCCCCACAGGCTGCCCATCACCACGCGCGCCTTGACGCAGGTGTCCTCGATCACGGGCAGGTCGGCCCTGGCGACATGCTCGAAGGCGGGGGCCATTTCCTCCTGCCCGTCGGGCAGCGCGATCCAGGTCTGGATGCCCGACAGCTCGGGCCCGATCGCGCGCTCGGCGCTGGGCGAGCGTTCGGAATGGACGATGCCGCTCCCCGCGGTCATCAGATTGACCGCGCCCGGCTCGATCGTCGCGAAGGTGCCGAGCGAATCGCGATGGTCGATCGCGCCCGCGAACAGATAGGTGACGGTGGCGAGGTTGATGTGCGGGTGCGGCCGCACGTCGATGCCTTCGCCGACCGAGAGGTGCGCCGGCCCCATCTGGTCGAAGAACAGGAACGGCCCCACCATCGTGCGTTGCTTGTTGGGAAGCGTGCGGTGGACCTTGAACCCGCCCAGATCATGCGTTGTGGGCGTGATCGTCTGCATCACGAGATCGTCGTTGGTCATGCGCGGGACTCCTGGTTCAGCCGGCGTCGAGCTCGGGATAATGCCGAAAGATGCCGTCCTCGTTGAACGCGATCCGGCGGTCGCTGGCAAGATAGGCGGCGATGCCGGGCAGCGCGGCCACCCGATCGTGGATCGCGATCAGCCCCGGCAGCTCGGGCTCGAGCGTCTTCATCCGCCGGGGAACCATATAGCGCAGCCCCTCGATCAGCTGGAACAGCGACGTATCGACCGGGGTCCAGCGGCTGCCGATTACCCAATCGCCCTTGTTGGCATGGGTGGCGGCCTCGAAATGGCGGAGGAACTTGGGCATCCGCTGCGCGCGGAATTGCGCCGCGGCGCGCGACGCCTCGTCCTTCTGCTCGTGATAATAGGCGCCCGCCGAGATCGGGTGATGCACGTTATGTACTTCCGCGACCATGTCCGCGATGGTGAGCTGGAGCTGGTTGAGCCACAGCCGGTCGGCCATCGCCGAGGGCGCGAGATCGTGGCGCTCGCCCAGATACGTCAGGATGTTGGCGACCTGCGCGATCGCGAAGCCGTCGAGCTCCAGGAAGGGCGGGGCGAAGGGTTGGCGGCTGTAGATGCGCTCCATCCGCTCGACCAGTGCCTCGGCGCCGCGATCGCGCGCGCAATCCCGGTAGGCGATGCCGCCCGCTTCCAGCGCCAGGCGGACGAACTCGCCGCGCCCCTGGACCGAGGGCCAGTACCAGAGCTTGTAGATCATTCAGGCCTCTCCCGGTGCCCGCGCGCGGATCGCGAGCGCGTGGATGTGCCCGGTCAACAAATCGCCCAGCGCCTTGTTCACCAGGCGCTGGCGCTCGACGCGCGACCGGCCTTCGAAACGGGGCGATTCGACGATCACGGTGAAGTGCGATTCGCCGGTGCCGTCGTCGCCGGCATGGCCGCGATGCCGCGCGCTGTCGTTGATCACCTCGAGCGCCGTCGGGGCAAGGGCATGGGTGAGGCGAGTCGCGATTTCGGCCGCGACGGGGCCGGTGGAAGCCGTGGTCATCGCCCCTATATAGGCGGCTTTGTCCGAAGCGGGGAGCAGGGTGCGCGGTCCACGGAAAGACAGGCCCAATGCGCGGTTTCACGGTCGCGTCGAGGATAGCGGGCGCGTGTGCGAGGAACCCGGCTGCACCGAGCCGGGCGAGTTTCGCGCGCCCGGGCTCGATCCCGGACCGGCGGATCAGCCGCGCCGCTATCGCTGGTTCTGCCTCGATCACGTCCGCGCCTTCAACGCGCGCTACAATTTCTTCAACGGCATGAGCGCCGAGGAGATCAACGATGCGCAGCGGCCGTTCTCGGGCTGGGAGCGCGAGACGCGCGCCTTCGCACATGCCGGTGCCGACGCGCCGCCGCGCTGGGCGGACTTCGCCGATCCGCTCGACGCGATCGGGGCGCGATTCGGCCAGCGCATCGTGCGCGAGCGCACCGACGGGCGACCGCTGTCCGAGGGCGACCGCAAGGCGATGCGCGTGATGGGGCTCGAGCTGAACGCCGACCGCGCGGCGCTGAGGCGGCGCTATGCCGAGCTCCTTCGCCGCTATCATCCCGACCGCAACGGCGGCGATCGTACCCACGAACGCGCGCTGCAGGACGTGATCGAGGCGTATCAGCGGCTGCGCAAGGCGCCCGCCTTCGCCTGATCCGAATGGATCGCTTGGGGGTGGCGCGACGTTCATGTCCCGATGAGAGGGATATGGATCATCGCGGTGCTGGCGCTCGTCGCCGGTTGTGACCGGGGCCGGCAGGACGCCGCCAACGCGCCGAACGAGGAGGCGACGGTGCCGGCGACGCAGTCGTCCAGCGCGATGTCGCCCGCGCCGACGTCGGCGCCGTCCGACTCTCCCACCGCCGTCGCGGCCGATGGCCGGGTCTCGCGCTACACCAGCCTCGCGGCATGCACGTTGGTTCGAGAGCGGCCCGAGGAGGCAGGATTCGCCGAATCGCGCTGTCCGGGCCTCGGTGGATACGGGCTCCGGCTGGTCGATGCCGATGCGCGGCAGAATCTGTTCGTCGAGCAGCCGGGCGGTGCCGTCACGAGCCTGCGCTTGTCCGAGCTCGGTGGGGGCGGTTTCAGTTCGATCGGGCAGTCGATCGAGTGGCGCGGCGCGGCGAAGGGCGCCGATCTGGCGCCCGACGCGATCATCCTGCGCTACAATGTGGTCGAAAACCCGACCAGTCCGGGCAGCGAAACCTCGTATCTGATCGTCGTCTCGCTCTCGGGCGGCGCGCCGTGTGTCACCGACAGGATCGCGCCCGGCCCGCATCAGAACGAGCGCGCCCGCACCGCCGCCGACGATGCCGACCGCGCCTGCCTGCCGTGAACGCGCGCCGGCCCGAGCACGGGGGCGCCGAGTCCGATTGACTCGGCTTTTGCACTCCGCCAGAGCTTGCCGTGTCGATGGCGGTTTGACCGGCATGGCCAGCGCGGGAGAGACCTTGGGCGACCGCCCAGGGCGCCGAAGGAGCAACCGCCCCGGAATCTCTCAGGCACAAGAGACCGCGCACGGCTTTGACACTCTGGAAAGCGCCCCGGCCCGTGGCCGAGGCCACCGAAGGGGTAACCCCGGACGCCGATCCGGGGGAAAGCTCTCAGGTTCCGTGACAGAGGGGGCGGCGTAGCGGGAACCGGGCCACCGGCCGATGCGTCGTCTTTTCGAATCATGGAGGCCGTGCGTGAGCGACGAAACCGACCTCGAATCGACCGAGCCGCAGACGCTGCCGCTCGACGCCTGGCATCGCGCCAGGGGCGGCCGGATGGTGCCCTTCGCAGGCTATTGGATGCCGGTGCAATATGAAGGCATCATGGCCGAGCATCTGTGGGTGCGCGGTGAGGCCGGCCTGTTCGACGTCAGCCATATGGGGCAACTCCATCTGTCGGGCGACGGGCTCGACGAGGCGCTGGAGGCGCTGATCCCGGCGGACGTGAAGGGGCTGAAATCCAACGCCCAGAAATATTCGCTGCTGCTGGCCGACAATGGCGGCATCCTCGACGATCTGATGCTGACGCGATGGGACGACGGCAGCATCTACATGGTCGTCAACGGCGCGGTGAAATACGACGATATCGGCCACCTGCGCGATCATCTGCCCGATGAGATCACGCTCAACCACATGGACGAGCAGGCGCTGCTGGCATTGCAGGGCCCCAAGGCGGCCGAGGTGCTGGCGCGGCTGGTGCCGGGCGTCGCCGAACTGACCTTCATGAAAGGCGGCCGGTTCGACTGGAACCCAAATAGCCCCTCCCCTTCAGGGGAGGGGAAGGGGGTGGGGGATGTCTCACCGAGCGCAACGCCCGCGGCCCTGCCCCACCCCAACCCCTCCCCTGAAGGGGAGGGGCTTGCTGTTTCCCTATGGATCAGCCGCTCGGGCTATACAGGCGAGGACGGGTTCGAGATTTCGCTGCCGGCCGCGCACGCTGAAGCGCTCGCCGACGCGCTGTGCGGGCAGCCCGAAGTCAAGCCGATCGGGCTCGGCGCGCGCGATTCGCTCCGGCTGGAGGCGGACCTGCCGCTCTACGGCCATGATCTCGATCCCGATACGACGCCGATCATGGCGGCGCTGGGCTTCGCGGTCGCCAGCAAGCGGCGGCGCGAGGAAGCAAATTTCCCCGGCGCCGAGCGCATCCTGATGGAGCGCGAGCAGGGTGCGATCGTCCGGCGCGTCGGGCTGGTGGTCGATGGGCGCCAGCCGGTGCGCGAGGGCGCCGCGGTACTCGACGCCGAAGGCTCGGAGGTGGGCAAGGTCACCTCGGGCGGGTTCGCGCCGAGCCTCGAGGTGCCGATCGCAATGGCCTATGTGCCGATCGCGATGTCGGAGCCCGGCACGCGTCTCCAGCTTACCCAGCGCGGCAAGGTCCACGAAGCGACCGTCGCGCCCATGCCTTTCGTTCCCCACCGCTACGTCCGTGCAGGAGGCAAGTGAGATGAGCCGTTACTTCACCGAAGATCACGAATGGGTCGATGTCGATGGCGACACCGGCACCGTCGGCATCACCGATTACGCGCAGGGCCAGTTGGGCGACATCGTGTTCGTCGACGTGCCCGAGGAAGGCAAGCAGCTCGCCAAGGGTGACGACGCCGCGGTCGTCGAATCGGTCAAGGCCGCGTCGGACGTCTATTCGCCCGTCTCGGGCACGGTGATCGAGGGCAACGCCGCGCTGGCCGACACGCCGGGCCTCGTCAACGACGATGCCGAGGGCGACGGCTGGATGTTCAAGCTCACGCTCGGCGACACGAGCGAGCTCGACGGCCTGATGGACGAAGCCGCCTACGAGGCGTTCGTCGCGAAGCTCTAGAACGACAACGTCATGCCAGCGGAAGCTGGCATCTCTTCATTTCTGAGAGACCCCAGCTTTCGCTGGGGTGACGCATTGGGAAGAACGATGCGCTACCTGCCCCTGACTCCCGACGACCGCCAGGCGATGCTCGCCACGATCGGCGCCGCGTCGATTGACGACCTGTTCGTCGACGTGCCCGAGCACGCCCGGCTCTCCGGCCCGATCCAAGGCCTGCCGATGCATGCCAGCGAGCTCGCGGTCGAGCGCCACATGACGGCGCTTGCGCGCAAGAATCTGGTCGCGGGCGAGGTGCCCTTCTTCCTCGGTGCGGGCGCGTATCGGCATCATGTGCCCGCCTCGGTCGATCATCTGATCCAGCGCGGCGAGTTCCTGACGGCCTACACGCCCTACCAGCCCGAGATCGCGCAGGGCACGCTGCAGATGCTGTTCGAGTTCCAGACGCAGGTCGCCCGCCTGCTCGGAACCGACGTCGCCAACGCGTCGATGTACGACGGCTCGACCGCGTGCTGGGAAGCGATCGTGATGGCGCGGCGGATCACGAAGCGCGCCAGGGCGATCCTGTCGTCGGGGCTGCATCCGCATTACGTGTCGGTCGCCAACACGATGGCCAAGTTCACCGGCGACGTGCTCGAAACCTCGGCGCCGAGCCTCGACGCCGCGCCCGATACCACGTCGCTGATCGATCGGATCGACGACGACACGTCGTGCGTCGTCGTGCAATATCCCGACATCCTCGGCCGGATCGGCGATCTCTCCGAGCTCGCGGCGGCGTGCCACGCGAAGAAGGCGCTGCTGATCGCGGTCGTCACCGAGCCGGTGGCGTTGGGCGCGATCAAATCGCCGGGCGAGATGGACGCGGACATCGTCGTCGGCGAAGGCCAGTCGATCGGTGTCGGCTTGCAATTCGGCGGGCCGTATGTGGGGCTGTTCGGCTGCAAGCAGAAATATGTGCGCCAGATGCCGGGGCGGCTATGCGGCGAGACCGTGGATGCCGACGGCAAGCGCGGTTTCGTGCTGACGCTCTCGACGCGCGAACAGCACATCCGGCGCGAGAAGGCGACCAGCAACATCTGCACGAACAGCGGCCTGTGCGCGCTGGCTTTCTCGATCCACATGACGCTGCTCGGCGAGGCGGGGCTGCGGCGGCTGGCGATGGTGAACCACGCCGGCGCCGTGGCGGCGGCCGAGCGGCTGGCGCAGGTGCCGGGGGTGACGCTGGTCAACGACGCATTCTTCAACGAATTCACGTTGGAGCTGCCGAAGGAAGCGCGGCCCGTGGTGCGCGACCTCGCCGATCGCGGGATCCTCGCGGGCGTGTCGCTCGGGCGGCTGTATCCTAATGAGGCGAACCTCGCGAACGGCCTCGTCGTCGCGGTCACCGAAACCACCACCGCGGAGGATGTCGAGACCTTCGCCTCCGCGCTTCAGGAGGTGCTGGCATGATGCGCTACCTTTCCGTTCGCCCTGAGCTTGTCGAAGGGCCGTTCTCATTCGACGTGGAAGGGCGGGGCTTCGACAAGCTCAGCCCGAACGGGAACTGATCCATGACCCTGAACCAAAGCGGCTGGCGCCCCGAAGCGCCGCAGGCAGGCGGCAGCGAGACCGCGACCTTCACCGGCAACCGCGCCCTGATGCTCGAAGAGCCGCTGATCTTCGAGATCGGCTCGACCGAGACGACAGGGGTCGATTTCAATCCAACCCCTCCCCTTCAGGGGAGGGGTTGGGGTGGGGGAGTGCCTCAGGCGCCGGACTCGCGGAAGATCCCCACCCCCAACCCCTCCCCTGAAGGGGAGGGGCTTTCTTCCCGCCTCGGCGACCTCGCCCGTACCGCGCCGATCGGCCTGCCCGGCCTTTCCGAGCCGGAGACCGTTCGCCACTATACCCGCCTGTCGCGCCAGAATTACGCGATCGACCTCGGCCTGTTTCCGCTCGGCAGCTGCACGATGAAGCACAATCCGCGCCTCAACGAGAAGGTCGCGCGGTTGCCCGGCTTCGCGGATATCCATCCGCTCGCCCCCGTCGATACGGTGCAGGGCGCGCTCGGCGTCATCAACGAGCTCGCCTTCTGGCTGATCGATCTGACCGGCATGCACGGCGTGGCGATGAGCCCCAAGGCAGGCGCGCACGGCGAATTGTGCGGCATCCTGTGCATCAAGGCGGCGCTCGAGAAGCGCGGCGAGGGGCATCGCAAGGTCGTCCTCGTCCCCGAAAGCGCGCACGGCACCAACCCCGCCACCGCCGCCTTCGCGGGTTTCACCGTCGAGGACATTCCCGCAACCGCCGAGGGCCGCGTCGATCTGGAGGCGCTTAGACGCCGGCTCGGGCCCGATGTCGCCGCGGTGATGATCACCAATCCCAACACCTGCGGCCTGTTCGAGCGCGACATGAAGGCGATCTCGGACGCGGTCCACGCGGCGGGCGGCTACGTCTATTGCGACGGCGCCAATTTCAACGCGATCGTCGGGCGGGTGCGGCCGGGCGATCTCGGCGTCGACGCGATGCACATCAACCTGCACAAGACCTTCTCGACCCCCCATGGCGGCGGCGGGCCGGGTTCGGGGCCGGTGGTGTTGTCCGAGGCGCTGTCGCCCTTCGGCCCGCTGCCGTTTACCGCGCGCTACGAAGGCGGCCATATCCGCCTGATCGAGGAGGAGACGGTCGGCGAGGACCATCCCGACAGCTTCGGCCGGATGACCGCGTTCCACGGCCAGATGGGCATGTTCACGCGCGCGCTCGCCTATATCCTGAGCCACGGCGCGGACGGCTTGAAGCAGGTCGCCGAAGATGCGGTGCTCAACGCCAATTACGTCCTGCGCAGCCTCGACGACGTGCTCGATGCGCCGTTCGGGGAGAGCGGGCCGTGCATGCACGAAGCGCTGTTCTCGGACGAAGACTTCGCCGACGGCTTCACCACGCTCGACGTCGCCAAGGCGCTGATCGACGAGGGCTATCATCCGATGACGATGTATTTCCCGCTCGTCGTCCATGGCGCGATGCTGGTCGAACCGACCGAAACCGAATCGAAGGCGGCGCTCGATCAGTTCATCGGCGCGCTGCGCAGCGTCGCCGAACGCGCCAAGGCCGGCGACCCGAGCCTCAAGACCGCGCCACACTTCGCGCCACGACGTCGCCTCGACGAGACGCTGGCGGCGCGTAAGCCGATTCTGGTGTGGAGCGATCCCGAGCTGGCGCAGGCGGCGGAATAGGGTTCTGCCGCGAAGGCGGGGAATCCGTTGCCGGCGATGCGAAGTGGAGAAAGTGGAGAGCGTCGCGGGATTTTGCCCGGGATGCGCCCGCAACGCGCCGGGATGGCGACCGGGGCGCGACACGGACGCGACACCCATGCACCACCCACGCGCCCGACGCGCGCCGCCGGCGCGACACTCGTGCAACGTCCGCGCGCCTCGGTCGCGCCGCTGCCGGTATCGAGCAACGCGGCGGGCACGAGATGAGAGCAGTCCTGTTCCATCCCACAGGGTAGAACATAAAACGAACGTGTAGGACAGGGATTTCAGACCCAGGCCAGGGTTCGTCCTCGGATGCCCCGCGTTCGCGGGGCCAGGCAAGTCCGGCATGACGGGTCGGAGGATAGGTAAAGCCGGTCGAATCGGGGTCACCCCGGAACAAGTCCGGGGTGACCAAGCCTCGTGCATCCCGGTTTCGCCGAAGCACAATATGCTTCATCTCGGCGGCCGAGGTGCGTAGGCTGTCGGCAACTCCGTCAGAGGATCGCCGATGCACGTACAGACCGTCCAGCCGCACGCCTGGATCAGCTATCTCATCACCGCCGCGATCGTGGGTTTGGTGTTGTTCTTCCGGATGCGGCGGATGAGCCGGATGCGACCCTTGAAGCTCGAGCAATTGTGGATCGTCCCCGCGCTCTATCTGGGCGTCGTCGCCATGTTGTTCGCGCAGAACCCGCCGCACGGTTCCAATTGGGCGGTCATCGCGATCGGGCTGCTCGTCGGCGCCGCGCTCGGCTGGCAGCGCGGCAAATTCATGGACATTCACGTCGATCCGGAAACCCACGCGCTCAACCAGAAGGCGTCGATCGGGGGCGTGCTGTTCCTCGTCGCGCTGATCGCGGTCAAGATGGGCGCCCAGGCAGCGGGGGGCGCGGCGCACGTCAATGTCGGGCTCGTCACCGACACGCTTGCCGCGCTCGCGCTGGGCATGTTCTCGGTACAGCGGCTCGAAATGTATCTGCGCGCGAAGCGCCTGCTCGCCGAGGCGCGAGGCGCGCGCGCGTGACGACCGACCGACCCTGGTTCGACGCCGCCGCCGACGGCCCCCGGCGCCACGCGCCCGCGACGCGCCGCAACCGAGAGGCGATCGCCGAGGTGTTGATGAACGCGCTGCCCGTCACCGGGCTGGTGCTCGAAGTGGCGAGCGGCAGCGGCGAGCATTGCGCCCATTTCGCGCACGAATTTCCCGGCCTGAACTGGCAGCCGAGCGATCCCGATGCCGATGCCCGCGCGTCGATCGCCTCATGGTGCAAGGGGATGGCGAACGTCCGCCCGCCGCTCGATCTCGATGCTGTTGCGTCCGAGTGGCCGATCGACCGCGCCGACGCGGTGGTGTGCATCAACATGGTACATGTCAGCCCGTGGGAGGCGACGCTCGGCCTGCTCGCGGGCGCGGCGCAAGTGCTGCCGCGCGGAGGGCCGCTCGTCCTTTACGGCCCCTATCGCCGCGACGATGCGCCCACCGCCGAAAGCAACGAGGCGTTCGACATTTCGCTCAAGGCACGCGATCCGCGCTGGGGCCTGCGCCGCGTCGAGGACGTGCGCGCGGCGGCCGAGGACGCCGGCTTCGCCTTCGACCGCCTGGTCGAGATGCCCGCCAACAACCTGTCGCTCGTGTTCAGGCGGCGCTAGGCTGTATCGACATTCAGTTCTGGCGGCCTGCAAATGGCGCCTTTCCGAGCTTCCGGTGCTCACGGACCTTTAGTCCGCTGCGCTCCGGGTCTCGGAAAACCACCATTTTCGGCTCGCCATCTCCTGAATGTCGATCCAGCCCAGGGCTGGGGCCGGCACCGCTTCCAAACACGTCGATCAAACGCCGATCGCGCGGTCGGTCTCGCGGCGCTGGAGCACGCGCTCGCGGTAGACGATGTAGAGTCCGCTCGCGACGATGATCGGCGCGCCGATCCAGGTGCCCGCGGTGGGAAGCGATCCGAACAGCAGCCAGCCGTAGGCGGTGCCCCAGATCAGGCTCGAATAGTCCATCGGCACCACTGCCGAGACGGGCGCGAAGCGCACCGAGGCGGTGATCGCGAGCTGCCCGAGCCCGCCCACCAGGCCCACGCCGATCAGGATCGCCCAGGTGACGGCGTCGTGCGGCTGCAGGTTGAACAGATAGACGAGGCCGAGTGGCGGGACCGACAGCGCCGAGAACCAGAAAACGGTGGTCGCGGCGGGTTCGGTCCGGCCGATCTGGCGCAGCAGGATCGCGATCACCGCGACCATGAACGCCGCCATCAGCCCCACGGCAGCGCCGACCAGCGGAAACGCGCCGCTGCCCGGTTGCGTCACGATCAGGACGCCTGCGAATCCCGCCAACACCGCGCCCCAGCGGTGCCGCCCGGTCGGCTCCTTCAACACCAGCGCGCCCAGGATCGTCGCGAAGATCGGCACCGTGAACTGCAGCGTCGTCGCCTCGGCGAGCGGCAGCAGCAGCACCGCGCCGAAGGTGCAGACCATTCCCATCAAGCCCACAATGGTACGCCCGACATGCGCGCCGATCCGCTGCGTGCGGACGCTCGCCAGCCCGGGGCCGGCGGCGATCCACGCCACCACCAACGGGATCGCGCAGAGCTGGCGGAAGAACATCGTCTCGGGCAGGTTCGCGCCGCGCACCTCAGCGAGCTTGACCAGCGCCTGCATCGAGGCGAGGCACGCGACCGACGCGAGCCGCAGCGCGAGCCCGGCAAAGACGCGGTCGGGGGCAGGGGAGGGCATGGCGGGCTTCTTAGCCAGCCGGTCGCCGGTGTCATAGCGAAAGCTGGCGGAGTTCCCGCGGTGGAAGATCCCGGCTTTCGCTGCGATGACGGCGGGATGATGGAGCCTGTCGTGTGGACAGTGGACGCCGCAAGGCGAGCCGATTATCGGGGCTTCGTCATTTCGAAGGTCACCCATGATCAAGCACGCCCTTTCCGTCACCCGTGAGCAGGATTTCGCCGCCTGGTATCAGGCCGTCGTCGCCGAGGCCGACATGGCCGAGGAATCGGGCGTGCGCGGCTGCATGGTGATCCGTCCCTGGGGCTACGGCATCTGGGAACGGATGCAGCGGCTGCTCGACGATCGCATCAAGGCGACGGGCCATGACAATTGCTATTTCCCGCTCTTCATCCCGCTCTCCTATTTCGAGAAAGAGGCCGAGCATGTCGAAGGCTTCGCCAAGGAGATGGCGGTCGTCACCCACCACCGGCTGGTCGCCGACGGCAAGGGCGGGCTGACCCCCGACGCGCAAGCGAAGCTCGAGGAGCCGCTGGTCGTCCGTCCGACCTCGGAAACGGTGATCGGCGCGGCCTTCTCGCGCTGGATCCAGTCGTGGCGCGATCTGCCGGTGCTGATCAATCAATGGGCGAACGTGGTGCGCTGGGAAATGCGCACGCGGATGTTCCTGCGCACCAGCGAATTCCTCTGGCAGGAAGGCCATACCGCGCACGCCACGCCGCAAGAGGCGCGCGAGGAAACGCTGCGGATGCTCGACGTCTATCGCAGCTTCGCCGAGGAGTGCCTCGCGGTGCCCGTCGCCGCCGGTGAAAAGCCCGAGAACGAGCGCTTCCCGGGCGCGGTCGAGACCTGGTCGATCGAGGCGATGATGCAGGACGGCAAGGCGCTTCAGGCGGGCACCAGCCATTTCCTGGGCACCAATTTCGCGCACGCGCAGAACATCCGCTTCCAGAATGCCGAGGGCCAGTTCGAGCTCGCCAACACCACGAGCTGGGGCGTGTCGACGCGGTTGATCGGTGCGGTGATCATGACGCACGGCGACGACGACGGCCTGCGCGTGCCGCCGCGGATCGCGCCGTGGCAGGTGGTGATCGTGCCGATGCTGCGCGACGCGCCCGAGGATGCGGCGGTGATCGATTATTGCCGTGCGCTCCAGGAGGAGCTGGCGCGCCAGACCGCGCTGGGCGAGCCGGTGCGCGCACTGCTCGACCTCAAGGCGGTCAAGGCGACCACCAAACGCTGGGGCTGGGTCAAGAAGGGCGCGCCCGTGATCGTCGAGGTCGGTGGACGCG
>Ga0268289_100031_pt1 | contig 128727 bp, 114 predicted proteins | sample MetspNORM_FD_191340 | JGI IMG/M metagenome (GOLD analysis project Ga0268289, IMG submission 191340) | Soil microbial communities from San-Diego area, Southern California, United States - Methylocaldum sp. NOR-M | ecosystem: Environmental > Terrestrial > Soil > Desert | place: USA: California... | reverse complement strand
GCGCGAGCGGCGACACCTTCAAGAATTTGCTCGGCCCCGATCCCGATCCGGCGATCCGCAAGCGCTACACGCTCAACACCCGCGTCACCGCCGAGACGCCGCCGCTCTTCTTCGTCCAGGCGATGGACGACGGGCTGGTCGATCCCAACAACACGCTCTCGATGCTCACCGCCTGCCGCGCCGCCAAGGTGGATTGCGAGGCGCACCTGTTCGAACATGGCGGCCACGGCTTCGGTCCGATCCGGATGGGCCCCGAGGCGCTGACCACGCGGCGCTGGCCGGAGATCTTCTCCGACTGGATGACGATGCAGGTGGGGTGAAGGCGTGATGGTCCTGTCGGCCAGCTTAGCTCCCCTCCCTGCAAGGGAGGGGCAGGGGGTGGGTTGGCGAGCGCAGCGAGCCATCCTACGCTCGCGCCATGCGCCATCGCATCGATCCGGAGTTGACTCGACGTGCGCGCGAGCTGCGCAACAACCCTACGTCGACCGAGCTCGCGGTATGGCATCGCATCGCGCGCCATCGTCCAGCATTCACTAGGCAACTCGTTGTGCCGCCCTTCATCATCGACCTGGCTTGCCGCAAGGCAAAGCTCGGGGTCGAGTTCGATGGCAGCCAGCACGCCGCGCGGATCGAAGCGGACACCCGCAGGACGGCGTTCCTACAAGGTAAAGGATGGCGGATCATCCGGCTATGGAATTCAGATGTGCTGGCCAATCCTGACGGTGCCGTTCTGCACATTCTGGCGGAAGCCGCCGAGTGCCTCGGCGGCACCCACCCCCAGCCCCTCCCTTCCAGGGAGGGGAGATCGAGAGCGTCACGTTCGCACTAACGTCCAAATGCTCGTCATGCCATCGTTCTCACCCAAACACCCGCCCCAACGACCGTTCCAGCATCATCAGTTGCCACAGCGTCCGCCCGTGCTCGGCTTTCCCCGCGCGGTGGTCGGCCGCCAGTCGCTCGATCGCGCGCATGTCGAACCAGCCGGTGGCGGCTAAAGTGCGCGAGACGGCGAGGCCCTTCGCCTCGTCCGCCAGCGGCCCACGGAACCAGGCGCTGATCGGGGTCACGAAGCCCATCTTGGGGCGGTAGAGCACGTTTTGCGGCAGATAGCGTTCCATCGCGCGCTTCATCAGCCACTTGCCCTGCCCGCGCCGCAGCCGCATCGAGACGGGAAGCGTCGCGGCGAACTCCAGCAGGCGGTGGTCGAGCAGCGGCTCGCGCGCCTCGAGGCTGACGGCCATGCTGGTGCGGTCGGTCTTGGTCAGGATGTCGCCGGGCAGCCACAATTTGATGTCGGCATATTGCGCGCGGTCGAGCGGGTCGCGCGCGGGCGCGTCGCGCATCGCGGCGACGTAGCGCGCCTCCGCCCGGTGATCGCCCAGCGCGCGTCTGGCCTCGTCGGTGAAGAGGAGCGCGCGCAATGCCGGCGTGGTGACGCCCACCGAGCGCGCATAGGCCTCGTCGCCGTCGTCGGCGAGCGCGAGCAGGGTCGATTTGAACCGCAGCGGCCGCGGCGCCCAGTCGAGCTTCGGATACCAGCCGCCCAGTCGGCCGAAGACGTTCGCGCGCAGATCGGCGGGGAGAAGCCCGCGCACGCGTTCCTCGGCGTGCTGGAAGCGGTAGCGGCGATAGCCCGCCAGCGCCTCGTCTGCGCCGTCGCCCGACAGCGCCACCGTCACGCTCTCGCGCGCGAGCTCGCATACCCGGTACGTCGCCAGCGCCGAGGCATCGGCGAAGGGCTCGTCGAACGCGGCGACCAGCCGATCGATCAGCGCGAAGTCGTCAGCGGCGACCACGCGCTCGCGGTGATCGGTGGCGAAGCGCGCCGCGACCTCGCTCGCATAGCGGCGCTCGTCGTGATCGGTCTCGTCGAAGCCGATCGTGCAGGTCTTGACCGCGCGCTTCGACGCCTCGGCCATCAGCGCGACCACCGCCGAGCTGTCGACGCCGCCCGAGAGGAACGCGCCGAGCGGCACGTCCGCCACCATCCGCGAGCGCACCGCGGCGCGCATCCGCTGCACCAGTTCGTCTTCGAGCGCGCGCGCAGAACCACGCGCGCGGTTGGAGAAATCCAGATCCCACCACTCGACCGGCTTCGGCACGGGCTTGCCGCGCTCGACCAGCAGGCAATGGCCGGCGGCGAGCTTTTTCACGCCGGCGACGAGGCAGGCATCGTCGGGCACGTAGCCCAGCGCCATGAAATCCTCGACCGCGCGGATATCCGGATTGCGCCGCAGCAGCGGGTGCGCGAGCAGGCCCTTCAGCTCCGACGCGAAGGCCAGCGCGCCATCCGCCAGCTCGACATAATGGAGCGGCTTCACCCCCAGCCGGTCGCGCGCGAGGAACAGGCTTTGCCGCTCGGCGTCATGGAGCGCGAAGGCGAACATGCCGTTGAGCCGCTCGAGTATCCCCGGCCCCCAGATACGCCAGCCGTGGAGCAGCACCTCCGTATCGCTCTCGGTAACGAAGTGCGCGCCCCTGGCCTCCAGCTCCAGGCGTACCTCGCGGAAATTGTAGATTTCGCCGTTGTAGGTGACGGTGATTCGCTCGTCGAAGCTCTGCATCGGCTGCGCGCCGCCGCCGAGATCGATGATCGACAGCCGTCGATGGCCGAAGCCGACGCCCGGCGCGGTCCACACCCCGCTGCCGTCGGGCCCGCGATGCGCGAGCACGTCGGTCATCGCGGCGATGCGCTGCGGATCGACCGGCTTGGGGGTCGCGGGGTAGAACAGCCCCGCAATGCCGCACATCAGCCGGTGCGCCCGATGACGGTGTCGACCAGCCGATCAAGCGGGCCGAGCGCGGCGGCGAGACGCGCGATCTCCGCGCGCGGATCGGCGCCGGGGCGGACCTCGGCCGACAGGTGGATCGCGGCCGCGCGCTGCGGGCCGCCCAGCAGCCGCACGTCGAGCGTTTCGAGCTTCACGCGATTCGGGCTGGCGGTGACGACATCGCCGACCACGTACCACGTCGCGACGATCCGTTCGACCGGCCCGCGCGTGATCCGCATCACCGATCCGCCCATGATCGCCGGCTGATCCGCAACGCGCACCCATTGGTCGTCCTCGCGCAGCACGCCGGTGCCGAACGAGACGAGTTCCTTGCCCTCGTGCTGGCTCCCGAACACCGCGACCGAAAGGTCCACCTGATCGGCGCCGTCGGTGTAGCGGCCGAACAGATAATGGTCGGCGGACGGATAATAGGGCGCCCAGGGCGCGCGCGTGCTGACCGGCGCGCGCTGCCACCCCGGAACGACGGGCAGGTCGATATGCGACGGCATCGGTTGCGCGCGCCCCGCGATCGCCGACGACCAGGCGGGGAACAGCGCCACGATCGTCAACACCAGCGCCGCGCCGACCCACAGGTCGATCCGGCGGCGCGGCATCGCCTGCAAGCGCCCGGCATCGACCCACGGCGCGCGCGGATCGCGATCGAACCATTTCCAGCCGATCGCCAGCACGGCGGCCATCACCAGCCCGAAGAAGACCCAGCCGTAAATGATATGGTCGTATCCGGTCGCCTGCTCGACCGAGGTGAGGTGCGCGGCATAGATCGTCCCGAACGCGCGCACGCCGTTGGCGAGCACGGGTACGATCAGCGCCATCGCCATGAACGCCAAGCGCCGACCCCACGACACGTAGCAGACGTTCGCCACCAGCGTGCCATAGGCGATCATCGCGATCACGAACTTGGCGCCCGAGCAGGCCTCGGCGACCTCGAACCAGCCGTTGGGGATGGTGATCAGCACGCCGTCGACATGCGCGGGCACGCCCGCGAGGTGGAGCAGCGGCATGATCATCGCCACCGTCACGTCCTGCAGCGGGCCTTCGAGCCCCTCGCCGAAGGGTACGAGGAACACGGCGTAGGCGAGCGGGAAGAGCAGCCCGCGCGCGACCATCGGGCCGAGCAGCGTCACCACCGCGCCCTGGAGCATCATCACCAGTCCGAGCTGGCGCGCCAGCGCGACGCCCGCCGCGTCGCCCATCAGCCAGCCGGCGCCGCCCGCCGCGACGATCGCGAGCCCGGGCCACCAGGCGGTGGGCGTGAGTGGGGCAAGATCGTCGCGGCGCTGCCAGACGAGCCAGGCGAGGACGGGGCCGATGAACAGGCAATGGCCGAAGGTCGTGCTCGTCCACCACAGATGCGCGAGATCGGCGACGTCGACGCGAAACAGCAGCAGAATGGCCAGCGCCACCGCGCCGAGCGCGATCAGGTGCCGGCGCCAGGCGCCCGTCCCGGCGACCTCGAAACCCGAGGAGGGAATCGCGACGGTCATGCCGCGTCCCGCCGTGCCGCGTCGTCGAACCCCATCAGCGCGTCGAGCGGGGCGAGGCAGGCATCCCAGCCGTAGCGATCGATCACCCGCGCCCGCGCCGCGTGGCCGAGCGCGGCGGCGCCGGCGGGATCGTCGAGCAATGCCGTCACCCCGTCTGCGATTCCCGCGGCATCGTGGCCGACGCGGATCGTGCCGTCATGGTCGATACCCTCGGCGGCCGCGGCGGAAGCGACCACCGGCCGCGCCATCGCCATCGCTTCGAGCACCTTGTTCTGCACCCCGCGCGCGAGCTTCAACGGCGCGACCACCACCGACGCCGCCGCCAGCCAGCCGCGCACGTCCGCCACTTCGCCCGTAACGACAACACCGGACCGCGCGGCGAGCGCCGTCACCACGGTATCGGGATTGCGCCCGACGATCGCGAAATGGGCGTCATGCGCCCGCCGGATGCGCGGCAGGATATCCTCGGCGAACCAGCGCACCGCCTCGACATTGGGGCGGTAATCCATCTGCCCGGTGAAGACGATCAGCGATTGGGGCGCCGCAACGGACTCGAACGACGCGGCGGGATCGAAGCGCTCCGTATCGATGCCGTTCTCGATCGCGACTACCCTGCCCGCACCGCCGTTCGCTCGGAACAGCGCCGCCTCGACCTCGCTGACGAACAGGCTGGCGTCGGCACGCGCGGCGATCTTGCGCTCGAATGCGGCGAGCAGCCGCGCCTCGCGCCGCATCATCCACGACATGGGGAAGTGCGCGCCCTCGGCGTAGCCCGCGAACTTGGCCGAATCCATGTCGACGAAATCCATGATCACGCGCGGGCCGTCGGCGGGGAGATATTGCGCCATCTGACCCGAAAAACAGAAGATCGCCTCGATCGGCCGGGTGCGGCACAGCGTCTCGCAGAAATGCGCCATGTCGGGATCGGCGAAAGCCGTCAGCGACACCGGCTTGCCCCGCGCGAGTGCCTCGATCGCGGCGCGCGCCCGCCCCTTGTCGCGGCGAATGATCGTTCGGCTTGCCGTCCAGGGCGCGAGCGCGGCGTCATGCTGCGCGTCGCGCGCATCGTCCGCGAAGGCGAGCAGATGCACGCGCGCGCGCCGCGCCAGATGCTTGAGCAGGTGGAAGCTGCGGATCTTGTCGCCTCGGTTGGGCGGATAGGGCACGCGGTGGGCGAGGAAGAGCAGCTCCATCACCCGAGACCCTTGGCGATCCACGGCCCCATGCGATTGGCGAGCCATAGCGGCAGCTTTTGCCAGACGCGCACCTGCAGGCGGTAGCGCGGGCTCATCGGGTTGATTTCACGCCTGGCGGCATCGTCGGCGGTGCGCACGGCATAAGCGAGCGGTTGGGGCTCGAACCCCCAATTCTTCTTGAATGCTGCCGCGCCGGTGCCGACCTTCGACCGCCCGAAGTCGAACCGCGTGCAGCCGCGCGACCGGGCGTGGCGCATCAGCTCGACATACATCCGGTCATTGGCGCGCAGCGCGCGCGCGGAAAAAGTCCCTCCGCCCCAATATGGGTAGACGGTATCGTTGGCATAGAGATTGAGGACGCTCGCGACTGCGCGACCCTGATGCCGCACCGTCAGCACGTCGGCATCCTGGCCGAATTCGTCGAGCACCGCACGAAACAGCGCCGCCGGGAAAACGGGCGTGCCCAGGTTGCGCACCGACTGCGCATAGACGGCGTAATGCTCGCGCGCCGCCGCTTCGTCGTTGCCGATCGCGATCGTGAGATCGTTGGCGAGGCCCTTGCGCACCTCGGCACGCTGCTTGCGGGGGATCGCCAGCAACTCGGCCTCGTCGTCCGCGGCGAGGTCGCGCGCGAAACCGACATAGGTGGTTTCGTCGACCTGCCAGCCGTCGCCCGCAACCGATCCGCCGCGCAGTTCGAGCGTCGGACAGCCGAATTCCTGCGCAAGCTCCCAGGCGAGGTCGCCGAGTGGCGCCCCTCCTCCTCCGAGCACGCCGCCATCGACCGCGAACCCGGCAGAGACCAGCGCCGCCCCGAATAGCGGCGAGCGCACCGCACTCGTCGGCAGCACGCCGGCGATCGCGCCGTCGGCGCTTTCGGCAACCAGATAATGCGCCCGCTGCCCGCAGCCGCGCTCGACCGCACGGCTCCAGCCGGTGCGGTGGAAAGGCGAACCTCCACGCGCGCGCACGAAGGCATCGATCCGCGCGCATTCGGCGGCGTCGCGCAAGTCCGCCGTGCGGACGGCAAGCGGGGGATCGAGCAGCGCCACGGTCATCCGAGCCGCGCCGCCTCGGTGGCTACGACCGTATCGACCCGCCCCCAATCGTGCCGCGCGATCAGGTCGCGAAGCTTGCCCGCCATCGCGCCCAAGCGACTGTAATGGCGCAGTTTCGACTTGAGCGGTGCGTTCGCGACGCGCGGCTGATCGGGGTCGATCTCCCACGGGTGGAAATAGAACACCGCCGGGCGCCCCTCGCGTCGGTTCACCTGTCGCACTGCCCAGTCGGTATAAGCGCTGGGGAGCAACCGGAAGAAACCGCCGCCGGTCGGCAGATTGCGTCCGCGAAGCTGCGCGGTCGTCACCGGCAGCTCGATCAGGCCGCTGTCGGCAAGCGGGCGGAAGGCGAAGCGCGACGCCTCGGGCCAACCGTAATGATCGTGCTTCACCGGCGCGACACTCGACGAATAGGCGTATCCCGCCTCGGCAAGCTCGGGATGCGCCCAGGGCGTGCGCGCGTCGATCGAGAAGCTGGGCGCACGATAGCCGGTCACGGCGACGCCGCCCGCATCTTCCAGCGCCGTGCGCGCCTTTGTCAGATCGGCGCGGAACGTGGCCGCGTCCATGGTGAACACGCGCTGGTGATCCCAGCCGTGGCTCGCGATCTCGTGGCCCGCCTCGACGATGCGGCGGATCAGCGCCGGATAGCGGTGCGCCACCCATCCGAGCGTGAAGAAGGTCGCCTTGACCCCCGCCTCGCCGAACAATGCGAGCACCGCGTCGGTATTGCGCTCGACGCGCGCCGGCAGCCGGTCCCAATCGGCCTTGTCGATCACGCGCTCGAACGCGCCGACCTGGAACCAGTCCTCGACATCGACCGACAGCCCGTTGAACATCCCCCGCGCCCCTTCAGGCCGCGCTGGCGCCCGCCACGGGCTCGCTGCGCTGGCCGTCACCACCCTCGACCCAATCGACGAGCAGCGTCAACACGCGCCGCAGCGCCGCATCCTGTTCCTCGACGCGGGTTTCGAGCATCGCGATCCGCTGCATCGCCTCGTCGTTCGTGGGCGCGCTCGCCGCCTTCTCGGCATCAGCGAGCGGTTGCGGCGCGGGGTGGTGGACGTCGGCGGCGAGATCGTCGATCACTGCGTCGATCACGTCGGCGTCGATCGTCTCCAGCCGATCCATCGCCGCGAACAGCATCACGCGGCCCGCAAGCTGGTTGACCAGCCGCGGCACGCCGCCGGTCGCCTCGTGCAGCGCCTCGAACGCGTCACGGGTGAAGGCGGGTTGCCCCTGCCAGCCGACCAGCGAGAGCCGGTGGACGACATAGGGCTCGATTTCCTCGGCCTCTATCGGGTCGAGATGGTGGATCGCGATCACGCGCTGGCGGAGTTGCTCCAACCGATCCGACCCGTGGAGCCGATCGCGGAACTCGGGCTGGCCGAGCAGCACGATCTGCAGCAGCGGATGCCCGCCCGCCTGGATGTTCGAGAGCATCCGCAGCTCTTCGAGCGAATCGGTGGGCAGCGCCTGCACCTCGTCGACGATCAGCAGCGTCCGCCGCCCCTCGCGCGCGGTGGCGTGGAGCCCCTGTTCGATGCGCTTCAAGAGCTCGGCCTTGGACAGCCCCTGCCCTGCGACGTCCAGCCCGTCGGCGACCAGCCGCAGCAGGTCTTCGGGGTCCATCTGCGTCGAAACCAGCGCGATCGCCTTCAGCCGTGCGGGATCGATCGTGTCGACCAGATGGCCGACCAGCGTCGTCTTGCCCGCGCCGATGTCGCCGGTGACGACGATGAAGCCCTCGCCCTGCGACAGCCCATAGCCGAGATAGGCCATCGCCTTCCTGTGCGTGGCGGTCTCGAACCAGAAGCGCGGATCGGGCGTCAGCGCGAAGGGCCGGCCGGTCAATCCGTAGTGGCTGTCGTGCATCGTGATTTCCTGCCTGTGGTCGCGCCCTGGTTCAGAACTGGTAGCGGAGGCCGACCAGCGCCTGGCCGGTCACGTCCGTGTCGGTGGATTTGGTGTCGAAGGTGAAGAGCCCGAGCGAGGCGATCGCCCCCAGCCGGCCGAAATACCGGTTGTAGGTGCCCACCGCGCCGGTCGAGAAGATGTTCTCCGCGCCGGGGAAACCCGGATCGTACCAATTGGCGAAGACGTCACCTTCGAGGCTCGAGTTGGCGTCGAGCGCCTGCTGGACGAAGAACTGGCCGTAGACGCTCTCGTCCTCGATCCCGAACACGCTCGCGCCGCCGGATGTATCGGGCGCATAGAGCTTGCGGTTGGCATAGCCCGCGCCGAGGCCGAGCCGCGTCGGCCCGTGGCTCGCATAGACCACGCCGTCGACGCCGCGCGCGCGATAGCTCGCGGTCGAGATCGACTGGAACACGTCGTTGAGGCACCCGCCGACCTCCGAGCCGCTGGTGCCGAAGGTGCAGCCGGCATAAAGGCCGCTGAACTGGTCGCGCAGCGTGGTGAAGCTGGTCGGCAGCCCGGCGAGCCCGTTGCGAAGCTGACGCCCGAAGGTATCGACCTGATCGTAGACCACGACCCGAAACCCGCTGGTCTCCGACATGGCATGGCTCAGCGAGCCGAAATAGACCCACGAATCGTACCGCTGCCCGACATGCGCCTCGAGGCTGGTACGCGAGCTCGGCCGCCACACCACGCCGGCGTCCCAATAGAGGCCGTCGGTGCGATAGGCGATGCGCTGCGGCGAGGCGGGATCGGTGACGAAGCGGCCGTCCTCGTCCACCACCGGATTGCCGTCGGCGTCGAGCAGCGCGTCCTTCTGGCTGGTCTCGAGTTCCTCGTAGCCCACGCCCGCCGTCAGCGCGACGGTGGGCGAGACCGGCGCGAGCACGTCGCCACGCACGTATTTGTCCTCGTAGCGCTGATCGAGCTGCCCCGCATCCTCGCGCTCGTAGCCGGCGCTCGCGGTGAGCCCCACGGGCAGCACCGCGCCGGGGCGCACACCCGCCGATACCTGTGCGGTGTGGCTGGTCGAATCGTCGTAATAGTCGAGCCGCGGCGCATCCGGCCCCAGCCCGGTGAAGCCCGGCGCCTCGACCTTGACGTAGCCGAACCGGTACATCGCGGTGAGATCGACCGGCCCCGCCCTGGTCGCCAGCGTCGGCCCCGCATAGAAGGCGTAGACCTGCGTCACATTGTCGACCTGCGGCCCGTCGAACCCCGCCGCGTCGCCGCGAATGTCCGACCGCGCGCGCGTCGCCAGCGCGCCGCCCTCGATCGTCAGCGCCTGCCCCACCTTGACCGCCGCGCGCGCGAGGCCCTGATGCACGTCGTCGTCGCCGACATCGTCATCCCACGAGAAGCTGTGCTCATAACGATAGCTCACCTGCGCGGCCGCGTTGTGCGTCGTCACTGCGGCATCCACCCCGGCCGCGACCTGCGAATAGGTGAGCACGTCGCCGGTGGTGAAGTTGTCGGTCACCACCTGGCTGATCTCGATATAGGGCGAGATTTCCTTGTGCTGGGCAAGCGCGGGGCCGGCCGCACCGAGCAGCATGAGAGCGCCCGCGATGGCGGTTGCGCGGATCACTGTGAATTCTCCTCGCCGTAATGGCCGTAATAGCTGCCGAAGCGCGGGCGCCCCGCGGTGAACGACACCGCGTTGAGCACCAGGTTGACGTGCTCGCAGCCGTCGAGCAGCTGGATCGCCTCGCGCAGCTCGCTCTCGCTGGTGCGATCGGCGCGCACCACCATCATCACCTGCCCCACCCGGCTCGCGAGCACGGCGGCGGGCGACGCGGCGAGCGCGGGCGGCGAATCGAACACCACGATGCGGCGCGGGTCGGCCGCGACCAGCGCGTCGAGCAGCTCGCCCGCGCGGTCGCTCGCCAGCAATTCGGTGTCGTCATGGCTGCGCGCGCCCGCGGGGAGCACGCTCAATTGCGGGATGTCGGTGCGGATCACGCAGGCCTCGATATCGAGCGCCTCGTCGGCGATTGCGTCGAGCAGCCCCGGCCCTTCCTCGATGCCGAGGCGGTGGAGCAGGTCGGGCTTGGCGCAATCGCCCTCGACCAGCAGCACCTCGACATTTTTCTCAGCCGCGAGCGAGATCGCGAGGTTGGTCGCGCTGAAGGTCTTGCCCTCGTCGGGATTGGCCGAGCAGACGAGCACCATGCGCGAGCGCGCCTCGCCGGCCTCGCCCTTCACCGCGCGCGCGGTGAGCAGCACCTGGCGCTTGATCAGGCGGAATTCCTCGGCGAGCGCACCCACCGGCGCACCCGGCACCAACAGATACTGGCGCGCGAGCCGCTCGCGATCGACGGCCGCTACGCCCATGGGTGCGACGGGCGCCATCGTCCTGGGCGCCTCGATTACGACAGGTTCAGGCTCAGGAAGCGTGACCGGCGTCGGCTCGGCCCCACGCAGCAGCGCCTGGAAATCGAAGGCCGCGTCGGCGCGCTCGATCAGCGAACCGCGGAAACGGCGTGGCGTAGCATCGTTCATGCGCGCCTCCCTCACGCCGCCAGCCCGCGCTGGAGGAATTCGACCCCCAGCAGCGCGACGTAAGCGACCCCCAGGGCGGCCGCACCGCCCGCGAACAGCTTGAGCCGCCTGAAGCGCAGCGCGCGCTCGGCCTCGCCCAGCATCATGCTCACCGATCCGATCACCGGCAGTCCGGTCGCGGCTTCGAGCCGCGGTGCGCTGGCGAAGGTGGTCTTGAGCTGCCCCAGCCCGAACGCCCCGGCGACCCCGCCGATCAGCCCCACGATCAGCACGCCGGTCAGCAGCAGCACGCGGTTGGGCGCGGTCGGCGCGGTCGGGCTGGTCGGCGGATCGACGACGTTGAACTTGATCGCGTCGGTCTGCGTCTGCGCCTGGCTGCGCAGCTTCACGTCCTCGCGGTCGGCGAGGAGCTTGTCATATTGGTCCTTGAGCACCTGATAGTCGCGCTCGAGCTGCGCCTGCTGCGCGGCGACGCCCGGATCGGCCGCGAGCCGCGTCTGCAGCGTGGCGAGATCGCCCGCGATCTGCTGCTTGCGCGACAGCAGCGAGGCGACGGTCGAGCTCTTCTCCGCCTGCATCGACTGGAGCGACATGTAGAGCGGGTTGGGCGTGCCGCTGCTCGCGCCCGCGGGTTCGCGCGCGGCCGCAGCCTGCGCGATCTTGAGCTGGCTCTGGAGCGCGATCACGTCTGGATGCGAATCGGTGAAGCCGCGCGCGCGCGCGTCGGCGAGCTGGCCCAGGATCGCCGCGACCCGCGCGTGCGCCGGGCCAAGCGTCGTGCCGCCCGGCCCCGCCACGGTCGCGGGCGTGCCCGCCATCTGCGCGTTGACCGCCGACAGGCTCGATTGCGCCGCGGCGAGATCCGAATCGACCTGCGCAAGCTGGCTGCGCGCGGCGGCGATCCGGTCTTCCAGCGAGCCGGTACCGGGCAGCGACCCCAGATATTGCGCGTTGAAATCGGCGCGCTTCTGGTCCGCTTCCTGCAGCCGGTGCTGGCGCGCGGCGAGCTGCGCGTCGAGGAAGCCGAGCGACTCGGTCGTCTCGCTGCGGTCGCCGGCCAGGTTTTCCTCGACGAAGATGTCGATCAGCTTCTGGACGATGTCGTGCGCCAGCTTCGGGCTCGCCGCGGTCGCGGTGATCTCGAACAGATTGTCCTGCTGCGCGGTGATCTTGACGGCGTCCTTGAGCCCCGCGGCACGCGCCGCGACGTCCTTGTCGGTCGATACCGTGGCGGCGAGATCGGTGCCGCGCACCACCTTCTGCAGATTGACCGACGAGGCCAGCGTCTGGCGGATGCGATCGACATCCTTCTGCTGGTCGCCCGGCGTGATGCCGAGCTTGCCGGGCAGAATCGAATTCATCTGCACGAACACGCGCGCGTGCGATTCGTAGCTGTTGGGAATCTGCGCCACCGCGAACCAACCGACGAGGCAGATTGCCCAGGCGGCCGCGAGCGCGATCCAGCGCCGTTGCCAGACCGAATGGAGCGCGAGGCGCAGTTCGTCGTAGAGACCGTTCACGCGAGGGCCCTCAGAACATGCTCTCGGGGATGATGATCACGTCCCCGGGCTCGAGCCGCACGTTGGCGCGCGTGTCGCCGTCCTTGAGCAGGTCGGAAAGCTTGAGCTTGTATTCGACCTGCTTGCCCGTCTTGCGATCGAAGCGGACGAGGCGCGCGCGGTTGCCCGCGGCGAATTCGGAAAGCCCGCCCACCGCGATCATGGCGTCGAGCAGCGTCATGTTGGCGCGATAGGGCAGCGCCGCCGGCTTTTCGGTCGCGCCGACGATGCGGATCTGCTGGCTGAAGGTGCCCGAGAAATTCTCGACGATCACCGAGACGATCGGTTCCTGGATATATTGGCTGAGCGCGATCTTCATGTCGTCGGCAAGCATCGCGGGCGTCTTGCCGACCGCGGGCATGTCGCTGACGAGCGGCGTGGTGATCCGGCCGTCGGGGCGCACCTGCACCTGCGCCGACAGCTCGGGATTGCGCCAGACGAAGATGTTGAGCTTGTCGAGCGGGCCGATGATGTACTGCTCGCCCGGCGCCTGCTGCTGTGCGACGAAGGTTGCGGGCGGCAAGGTCGGCCGGTCGCTTCCCGCACAGCCCGCGAGTGCCAGCGTCAGCGCGGAAACGCCGGCGAAAGTCCTCGAAAATCGCTCGAAACGCATAGCCAAAACCTCCCGCGCGGGTCGAGCGGAGGTGACGTCACCCTCCGTCCGTACGCCGCGTTCAGGCTCGGGCTATGCGGTCAAGAGGTGAAGATAGCGTTAGGATTGACCGGCAGACGCAAGGAATTCCCTTTCAAATTCCCCTCCCTGCAAGGGAGGGGCAAGGGGGTGGGTAGAGCGCCGGACGAGGCTCGATGCCTCGTTTGGCGCTATTGGCGAGCTTCGCAGAAGAGTCTCTATGGCGCGCAGACGCGCGCACCCACCCCCAACCCCTCCCTGCAAGCAGAGGGGGGAGCAGCGTCATCGCGCGAGCACTTCCTTCGCGGGCGGGTGGCCGAGGAAGGCAACGGGGCTCGCCGACGCGCCATAGGCGCCCGCGAGGAAGATCGCGATGACGTCACCCGGCTCGGCACGTGGCAAACCGACATGATCGCCCAGCCGGTCGAGCGGGGTACACAGGCAGCCGACGACGTTGACCTCCTCGTCCGCCGCCGCGCCCATCCGGTGCGCGACCGCGAGCGGATAGTTGCGGCGGACGACGGTGCCGAAATTGCCCGACGCTGCGAGCTGGTGGTGCAGACCGCCGTCGACGACCAGGAAGATCTCGCCGTGGCTCTGCTTGCGATCGATCACGCGCGTCAGGTAGACGCCCGCCTCGGCGACGAGCCAGCGGCCGAGCTCGATCGCGAAGCGGCTTTCCGCGAGGATCGCCGTGCGTGACGCCAGAGCGTCGTCCAGCGCCGCGCCGATCGCCTCGACGTCGAGCGGCGCATCACCCGCAAAATAGGGCACCCCGAACCCGCCACCGAGATTGACCAGCGGCGGCGCGGCGCCTGCCTCCTCCGCCAGTCGTGCTGCGAGCGCGAGCGTCGCCGCCTGCGTTTCGATGATCGCGCCCGCATCGAGCGCCTGCGAGCCCGCGAAGAGGTGGAAACCGCGCCAGTCCGCCCCCGCGTCGATCAACCGCCGCACCAGCGCCGCCGCGCACTCGGCATCCACGCCGAAGGGCGAGGCGCGCCCGCCCATCCGCATCCCCGATCCGCGCAGCTCGACGTCGGGATTGACGCGCACTGCGAGCCGCGGCGTGACGCCAAGGCGCTCGGCCGCCGCCAGCGCCCGCGTCGCCTCGCCGTCGGATTCGAGGTTGATCGTCACGCCGGCGCGGATCGCCGCGTCGAGCTCGTCGTCGCGCTTGCCGGGGCCGGCGAAGCTGACGCGCGCGGGCGCCGTCAGCCCCTCGACCCGCGCCAGCTCGCCCGCCGAGGCGATGTCGAGCCCGTCGACCAGCGGCGCGATGGCGGCAAGCAGCTCCGTGAAGGGGTTCGCCTTGACGGCATAATGCACGTCGAGCCCCGCCGGCATCGCCGCGCGCAGCCGCGCGATCCGGGCCTCGACCACGCTCAAGTCGTAGACGAACAGCGGCGTATCGCCTGCATCGATCCATTCGGCGGCGGTGCGTCCGCCGATCACGAGCTCGCCCGTCTGCCCCGCAAATTCAGCCGGAATCGGCCCCATCGGCTTCATGGCGTAAGCTCCCGCCGCAACCCCGCGCGATCGAGCTTGCCGTTGGCGTTGCGCGGCAGGGCGTCGCGCCAGTCGTAGCGGGTCGGCTGCATGAAGCTCGGCAGATCACGCCTGAGCCGCTCACGCAAGCGCTGTTCGGCCGCGCCCGCATCGCCCGCCGCGCGCGCGACCACGACGATCGCCTGCCCCAGCCGCTCGTCGGGCACGCCAAAGGCGGCGGCTTCCGCTGCCTCGCCGCCGCGCAGCACCGCCTCCTCGATCTCGGTCGGGCTGATGCGGTTGCCCGCGCTCTTGATCATCTCGTCGTCGCGCCCGACGAAGCGGAACAGCCCGTCCGCGCCCTCGGTCACGGTGTCACCCGACCAAGCGGCGATGCCGCCTTCGCGCGACCAGGCCGGTGCGGGCCGGAACCGCTTGGCAGTGCGCTCGGGGTCGTTCCAATAGCCTTTGGCGACGAGCGGCCCGGCATGGACGAGTTCGCCCGGCTCCCCCGCCGGTGCGCGCGATCCGTCCGCCGCCACGGCCATCACCTCGGCGAAGGGAATCGCCTTGCCCATCGCGTCGGGATGCGTGTCGATCAGCGCCGGATCGAGCCAGGTCGAGCGGAACGCCTCGGTGAGCCCGTACATCGCGTAGAGATCGGCCTGCCGGAAGCGCGCGCGCAGCCCGCGCACCAGCGTCGGTGTCAACGCTCCGCCGGAGTTCGTCAATCGTTTCAATAATGTTGATGAAGTTTCCGGCCAATCAACTTCAAGCAACTGCACCCATAGCGGCGGCACGCCCGCAAGCGTCGTGATCCCGAAGCGCTCGACCGCCTTCACCACATCGCGCGGCAGCAGATAATCGAGCGATGTCACGCACGCCCCCGCCGCCCAGGTCGAAAAGAGCTGGTTCTGCCCATAATCGAAGCTCAGCGGCAGCACGCCGAGCACGCGATCCGCCGGCTCCAGCTTCAGATAATGCGCGACGCTGATCGCACCGAGCCACAGATTGGCGTGGCTCAGCATCACGCCCTTGGGCCGCCCCGTCGACCCCGAGGTGTAAAGGATCGTCGCCAACGCGTCCGTATCGGCGCCCGACGGCGGCAGCGCAGCGCCCTCGGTCGGGACGGCGTCTTCCGTCACCGCGCGGCATCCATCGGGCAGATCGCCCGTTTCAAGGGTCGAGATGCGCGTCGGCTGGCTCACGAGCATCACCGCCCCGCTGTCCGCCAGGATATGCGCCACCTGCGCGCGCTTGAGCACGGGATTGACCGGGACGTGGATCAGCCCCGCGCGCGGCGCCGCGAGTGGCAGCACGCAGGCCAGCCGCGTCTTGGGCAGCCAGCTCGCGACCCGATCGCCCGGCGTCAGTCCCTGTGCGCGAAGCCACGCCGCCGCCGCGCCGACACGCTCTTCCAGTTCCGCATAGGTGACCGTCCCCGCCTTGTCCGCGATCGCGGCATCGCCGGCCTTTCCACGCGCCGGCAAGGCGTCGATCGGGCGCGGCGTGGGGTCGAGGGCGATCATGCCGGCTGCTCTACAGGCAAAGCGCCCACGCGCGAAGCACTTGTCGGTATCCCGGCCAGCGACTAACGCGGCAGTCCACCATCACAGGGGACATTGTGGTTCCGGAAGGCAAGCCCGAGATCGACAAGACCGTGCGCGCGGTGTTGCGCGACGTGCTCGGCATTTCTGCCGAACGCGCGGCCGCGTTCCGCGACGATACCCCGTTGTTCGGCGCACTACCCGAGCTCGATTCGATGGCGGTCGCAGGCGTGCTCACGGAGCTGGAGGATCGGCTCGGCATCCTGATCGAGGATGACGAGGTGGACGGCGAGATGCTCGAAACCTTCGGCGCGCTTGCCGGATTCGCGGCGGCGAAGGCGCTGCAATGACCGGGGCCGCGTGATCACCTGTTACGACTGGGCCGGCGGGCGCGAGGCGATGCTCCGCTTCGGCCCTGCCGACGGCCCGATCGTGGTGCTGGCGATGCCGCTGTTCGAGGAAGCCAACCGCACCCGCGTCTTCGCGGTGACGTTGCTGCGCGCGCTTGCGGAACATGGGATCGCCAGCCTGCTGCCCGATCTTCCCGGTACCGGCGAAAGCCTCACAGAGCTTGAAGAAATCTCCGCAAACGATTGGGTGGAATCCATTTCTGTTGCGACAGGAGGCCGTCCCAGCCACATCGCGGCATTACGCGCCGGCTGCCTGATCGCCGGCAACGCGCCGGCCCTCTCGCGTTGGTATTTCGCCCCCACCACCGGCGAAGCGATTGTCCGCGACCTGATCCGCACCCGCCAGATCGCCGACCGTGAAGAAGGCCGCGCCTTCGACCCCGCCGAACTCGACGCCGACGGGCCGCCGATCGAGTTCGCCGGCAACCGCATCCCGCGCTCGCTGCTCCGCGCCCTCCGCGAAGCCGAGTCCGATCAGATGCCGCCCTGCCGCATCGTCCGGCTCGACGGTGATCCGCACGCCGCCGACCGCCACGTTCCCGGCGTCCCGCTCTGGCGTCGCAGCGAACCGGACAACGATCCGGCCCTCGCCGCGCTGCTCGCCGAGGATCTCGCCCAATGGGTCCGCCGATGCGCGAGCTGATCCCCTTCGATTGCGCCGGCGAGACGCTGCTCGCCACGCTCGACCGCGCCGAGGGCGACACCGGGCTGCTGATCGTCTCGGGCGGCAACGAGGTGCGGATGGGCGCGCATCGCGGCATGGCGTGGCTCGCCGGCGAGCTCGCCGAGCGCGGCGTGTCCGTGTTCCGCTTCGATCGTCGCGGCATCGGCGATTCGACCGGCGAGAATCGCGGCTACGCCTCGAGCGGCCCCGACATCGTCGCCGCCGCCGCCGCGTTCCGATCCGCGCATCCAACGATGCGGCGCGTGGTCGCCTTCGGCAATTGCGACGCGGCCACCGCGCTGGCGCTGTTCGGCGAAGGCTTCGACGCGCTAGTCCTCACCAACCCGTGGGTGGTCGAGCCGAGCGACGGCCTGCCCCCGGCCGCCGCCATCGAGGCGCGCTACAGGGCGCGGCTACGCGATCCGCGCGAATGGGGCCGCTTGCTCCGCGGCGGCGTCAGTTTACCTAAACTTGCTCGTGGCTTGCAGGCCATTGCTCAGAACAAGGTCAAAGCTCCAGACACCCTCGCCGACCGCTTCTTCGCCGCGCTACCGCGCTCGACGACGGTGATCCTCGCCGACCGCGACGCCACCGCACAAGCCTTCGCCGCCGAAGCGCAGCGACGCAACTGGCGCGGCACGGCCCGCCGGGTCGATACCGCTTCGCATAGTTTCGCCCGCACCGGTGACAGGGAGGCGCTGCTGGAGGCGATCCTGGCGGCGCTGACCTAGCGCCTTACTCCGCCGCTTCGGCGACCTTCTCGAAATCGGCCTCCGCCAAAAATCGCTCGGCGTCGAGCGCGGCCATGCAGCCGGTGCCGGCCGCGGTCACTGCCTGGCGGTAGACCTTGTCCATCACGTCGCCGCACGCGAACACGCCGGGGATCGACGTGCGCGTCGAACCGGTTTTGACCTCGATATAGCCATCGCTGTCGAGGTCGAGATGGCCGCGGAACAGCTCGGTCGCGGGGTGATGCCCGATCGCGACGAACCCGCCTTCGACGTCGAGCGTCGAGAGCGCGCCTGTCACCGTGTCCTTCAGTTCGAGCGCCACCAGCCCTTCGGGATCACCCCCACCGACGAAGCGGTGAACTTCCTTGTTCCACAGCACTTTGACGTTGGGATGCGCGAACAGCCGCTCCTGGAGGATCTTCTCGGCGCGCAAGGAATCACGACGATGGATCAGCGTCACGTCGGGCGAATGATTGGTGAGATACAGCGCTTCCTCGACCGCGGTGTTGCCGCCGCCGATCACCGCCACCTTCTTGCCGCGATAGAAGAAGCCGTCGCACGTCGCGCAAGCGCTGACGCCCTTGCCCTTCATCGCCTCCTCGCTGTCCAGCCCGAGCCACTTGGCCTGCGCGCCGGTGGCGATCACCAGCACGTCGCCCTCGTAGACGTCGCCGCCATCGCCGGTCAGCCGGAACGGCCGCCGCGTCAGATCGACATCGACGATCGTATCCCACACCAAGGTGGTGCCGACATGCTCGGCCTGTTTCTGCATCTGCTCCATCAGCCAAGGGCCCTGGATGACATCGGCGAAGCCCGGATAATTCTCTACATCGGTGGTGGTCATCAACTGCCCGCCGGGCTGGATGCCCTGGACGAGGATCGGCTTCATGCCGGCGCGCGCGCCGTAGATCGCGGCCGACAGGCCGGCGGGGCCGGAGCCGAGGATGAGCATGCGGGTCGAGTGCGTGGCCATGAACGAGTCCTGTTTGAAAGCGCGGGGCATCTAGGGGCGAAGCCGTGCCGGTTGCAACATGGGACCGCGCCGCGCGCCGCCCAAGCCCCAGAAATGCTTTGCGCCCGCATCATTTGGGTTGCACGATAGCCTGACGGCAGGAAAAGGACGCCATGGCCGACCGCGACACCATCGACCTCACCCCCTACGACGCGCCGGCAGGCGGCTGGGGTTCCATGAAGTCGGTGGTGGAGATCAGTCGGCGCGAGAAGATCCCGGCCGAGGCGCTGCGCGAACTGGCCCGGCTCAACAAGCCGGGCGGAGTCGCCTGCGTGAGCTGCGCCTGGGGCAAGCCCGAAAAGCCTCATCTCGCCGAGCTTTGCGAGAATGGCGTCAAGGCGACCGCGTGGGAGCTGACGAGCTATCGCGTCACCCCCGAATTCTTCGCCGCGCACACTTTGGCCGAGCTGCGCGGGTGGAAGGATTACGACCTCGAACAGGCCGGCCGCCTCACCCATCCGATGAAATATGACCAGGCGACCGACCAATATGCCGCCGTAAGCTGGGAAGAGGCATTCGCCGACATCGGCGCCAAGCTGAGCGGATACGATCCGACCAGGGTGATCTTTTACGCCTCGGGCCGCGCCAGCCTCGAAACCTCGTATATGTGGTCGCTGTTCGCGCGGATGTACGGCAGCCACAACCTGCCCGACAGCTCGAACATGTGCCACGAGACCACCTCGGTCGGGCTCAAGTCGGCGATCGGCTCGGCGGTAGGCACCTGCCACATGAGCGATTTCGACAGCTGCGACGCGATCTTCTTTTTCGGCCAGAACACCGGGGTGAATAGCCCGCGCTTCCTGCATCCGCTCAAGGCCTGCGCCGATCGCGGGGTGGAAATCGTCACCTTCAACCCGCTCAAGGAACGCGGGCTCGAACGCTTCACCGATCCGCAGAACCCGGTGCAGATGCTCACCGGCCGCTCGACGCAGATCTCGACGCAATATCATCAGGTCAAGGCCGGCGGCGACATCGCGGTGCTGATGGGCATGTGCAAATACGCGATCGAAGCCGACGACGCCGCGCGCGCAAGGGGCGAGCCGCCGGTGCTCGATCACGCCTTCATCGCCGAAAACACCAACGGTTTCGACGCCTTCGCCGCGATGGCCCGCGCTGCCTCATGGGATGCGATCGTCCACGAAAGCGGGCTGCCCAAGCAGGCGATCCTCGACGCGGCCAAGGTCTATTGCCGGTCGAAGCGGGTGATCGGCGTCTATGGCATGGGGCTGACCCAGCACCGCCACGGCATCGACAACGTCCATATGTTCGTCAACCTGCTGCTGCTGCGCGGCAATATCGGCCGGCCGGGCGCGGGGATGTGCCCGGTGCGCGGCCATTCCAACGTGCAGGGCCAGCGGACCGTCGGCATCACCGAGAAGCCCGAGCTGGCCCCGCTCGACCGCCTCGCCGAGCTCTACGAATTCGAGCCGCCGCGCGAGGAAGGCTGGGACACGGTGCAATCGTGCGAGGCGGTGCTCGACGGCCGCGCGCAGGCGTTCGTCGCGCTGGGCGGCAATTTCACCCGCGCGATCCCCGATCAGGCGCGGATCGAGCCGGTGTGGCGCAAGCTCGGCCTCACCGTCCACATCGCCACCAAGCTCAACCGCTCGCACTTGCTGCCGGGCGAGACCTGCTACCTGCTCCCCTGCCTCGGCCGGATCGAGACCGACATGCAGGCAAGCGGCCCCCAGGCGGTGACGATCGAGGATTCGTTCAGCCAGATTTCCGGCTCGCGCGGCAAGGCGACCCCGGCGAGCCCGCATCTGCTCTCCGAACCGGCGATCGTGGCGGGAATCGCCAAGGCGACGCTGCCGCCCAACCCGAATGTCGATTGGGACGGCTGGGTCGGCGATTATGCGAGGGTCCGCGACGCGATCGAGGCGACCTATCCCGAGATGTTCAAGGATTTCAACGCGCGGATGTGGACGCCGGGCGGCTTCTGGAAAGGCAATCTCGCCGCGCATCGCGAGTGGAAGACCGCCAGCGGCAAGGCCGAGTTCAACTGCCCCGCCGGCCTCAACGCCACCGGCTTCGCCGAGGCGGCGGGGCGTTACCGGCTGATGACCTTGCGCTCGAACGACCAATTCAATACCACGATCTACGGCTATCACGATCGCTTCCGCGGCATCAACGGCACCCGCGACGTCGTGCTGATGAACACCGCCGACATGGCGCAGGCCGGCGTCGCCGAGGGCGACACGGTATCGCTGGTCGGCGATTCGGGGGACAATATCGCGCGCCGTGTCGATGGCCTGCGCGTGGTGCCCTACGCAATTCCCGAAGGATGCCTCGGCGCCTATTACCCCGAATGCAACGACCTGATCCCGGTCGCTCACCACGCGCTGCAAAGCCGGGTGCCGGCGGGCAAGTCGGTGCCGGTCAGGCTGGAGAAGGCGCGCTGATCCTCGGCGCGGTCATCGCGGGCGGCCGGTCGAGCCGCTTCGGCAGCGACAAGGCGCTCGCGCTGCTCGACGGCAAGCCGTTGATCGACCATGCCGCCGACGCGCTGCGCGGCCATATCGATGCGCTGGTGCTCTGCGGTCGCACGCGGGAGGGGTGGACGAGCCTGCCCGACCTCCCCCGCCCCGGCCTCGGCCCGCTCGGCGGCATCGCCGCGGCGCTCGCTTATGCCAAGACGCACGGCTTCGCCTCGGTGCTGACGATCGGCTGCGACATGCCGGATGTGCCGGAAGAACTGCTGGCCACCCTCGCCGCGACGCTCCCCAGCTATTGCGCCGATGCCCCGATCCTCGGCCATTGGCACGCTGACGCCGCCGATGCCCTCCTCCGTCATGCCGAACTTGTTCCGGCATCCGCCGCGCAGCGAATCTCAGCCGACGCGGAGACGCGGCGCGGTGGACCCCGGAACAAGTCCAGGGTGACGAGCGGAAAGAATCCCGGCCTCTCGATCCGCCGCTGGGCCGAGACGATCGGCGCAACGCCCGTCCCTGCGCCGCGCCCGCTCGCCAACGTCAACACCCCGGCGGACCTGATCGCTTTCCGTTCGTGCTGAGCTTGTCGAAGGGCCGTTCTTCCTTCTTCGTGCCGCTGAAGAAGAGCGGTGCTTCGACAAGCTCAGCACGAACGGGATAGAAGCTGATCGCATGGCTTCCGAACCCCGCCCCGTCAAAATCCTTGCTCCCGACGCCACCCGTGCCGCGGAGCGCGCCGTCGCCGTCGAGGCGCCGGTCGCGGTCGAGGTCAACGGGCTCGGCTATGCGGTGATGATGATGACGCCCGCCGCGTTCGGCGAGTTCGCGACCGGCTTCATGCTCACCGAGCGCCTCGCCGATACGCCCGCCGACATACGCGATATCCATGTCGCCGATACGCCGGCGGGCACGATCCTCCGCGTCACCCTCGCCGAGCATTGCGCGGATCGCATTCACGATCGCGTCCGCCACCGGTCGAGCGACACCGGCTGCGGGCTGTGCGGCATTGCAGGGCTCGAACAGGTCGTCCGCCCCCTGCCCGCCCCGCCGCCGCGCCCTGACGCAACGCCCGCCGCGCTCTTCGCCGCGCTCGCCGGGCTGCGCGAGCACCAGCCGCTCAACCGCGCCACGGGGGCGGTCCACGCCGCCGCGTGGTGCGACAGCGCCGGCGCGGTCCGTGCGGTGTTCGAGGATGTCGGCCGCCACAATGCGCTCGACAAGCTGATCGGCCATGCCGCGCGCACCCATGCCGCGTTCGACGGCTTCCTCCTCGTCACCTCGCGCATCAGCTTCGAAATGGTGGACAAGGCGCTCGTGGCCCGCGCACCGCTCCTCGTCGGTATCTCCGCGCCGACCACGATGGCGATCGACCACGCCCGCGCGTACGGCCTGACGCTGGTGGCGCTTGCCCGCGACGACGCGATGCTGGTGGCGAACGATCCGTTCGGGGCGTTCGTCAGCGGGTGAGACAATCGGCGCATCGACAACGAAAGCACGCCGCCATACCGATCGAAATCAATGGCTGCGCGCACAGGGAGTGCTAGAGATGGCCGGCACGATGCGTGCCATGTCGTGGAGGGGTGTATTCCAAACGGTTCGGACGCCGCATTGACGGCAGACCAGCACGTCCTGCTCGCCGCCGTGCTTGATCAGACTCACGATTGCATCAAACTGCTGGACGCCACCGGACGGATCGAGTTCGTCAACCGCCAGGGGGCGGTCGTCATGGAACTGCGGGAGCCGGCGGAACTGGTCGGGCGATTGTGGCTCGATCGCTGGCCCGAGGAATCACGGCCCAAAATCGCCGAGGCGCTTGCGAGAGCGCAAGCCGGCGAGCACGCGCGATTCTCGGCTGCACGCCCGCGCCCCGACGGCAGCAGGAGCTGGTGGGACGTCACCGTATCGCCGATCATGTCCGACGCGGGCGCGCTCACCCATTATCTGACGATTGCACGAGACACCACGCGCGAGATCGTCGAGCAGGAGCGCGCCGAAGCCATCAGCGCCGAGATGCGCCACCGGCTCAAGAACGCGCTCACGATCGCCAGTGCATTGGTGAACATGAGCGCGCGCGCCCGGCCGGAGCTGGAAGATTTCGCCGAAGCGATCTGCCAGCGCTTCGGCCAGATCGCGAGCGTCCAGGCGCTGGTGCTCGATCCCGAAGCGAAGAAGGAATTTCGCGACATCATCCCGATGCTCGCCGAGGCATACGGCGACCTCTCGGCGCTCGAATTCGGCGATATTCCCGATGTCTCGCTTGGGAACAACGCGCTGCAAGCGCTCGCGCTGGCGTTCGGCGAGCTTTGCACCAACAGCCTCAAATACGGTGCGTTCAAGACCGGCCGGCGCATCCATGTCGCAGGCGAGGCGACGGAAGGGATGCTGTATCTCGTCTGGCGGGAAGAAACCAGGTTCGGACGAGCCCGCAAAGGCGGACAGGGACTCGGTCTGATCGAGAGGATCGTGCACGCTTCGGGCGGCCATGTCGAACGGATCGTGGACAGCGACCGCCTGCAGGTACGCATCGCACTGCCGACGAACGCCCTTTCGCGACGCCCTTCTCTCTCGACCGATCCGCACATCCGGTAAAGCTTCCGCGAGCGTAGGGCAAACCGCCGCAGCGACATGGCGACATCGCGGGGCGCGTACGCATTATATACCTTCGTTGCGTTAGCGATACCCTCTACCGTATTGATATTCTCCTGATCCAAATTGCTACAAAAATTGGGAACATTCGCGAGAACGAGCCGATCGCATCGGCATATTGACGCTCCAATTTGGATAGCGCTACCACAGTCCCATCCGGCGAGGATGTGCATGCAAGCATGCCTCGCCGAATATCGCTCAATCAGGGAGAGGATCGATGGGGATGAAGAACCCGCGTACCGGTGGCGCGCTTGCGGCACTGCTTCTGGTCACGACCGCGTGGCCCGCCATGGCGCAATCGACGACGTCCGCGGCCCCTGCGGCACAGGATGATGCCCAGGCCGCGCCGACCCAGATCGATCCGGCTGATCAGACCACGACCGATTCCTCGGCGACCGACAACAGCCAGGGGATCGTCGTCACCGGTTACCGTGCCTCGCTGCAGAGCCAGACCAACGCCAAGCGCAATTCGATCGGCTTCACCGATACGATCTTCGCCGAGGACATCGGCAAGTTCCCCGACACCAACATCGCCGAATCGGTAAACCGCATCCCCGGCGTCACGATCACCCGCGAGGTGACGGGCGAAGGATCGAACGTCGCGATCCGCGGTCTCGGCACAAACTTCACGCGCGTGCTGCTGAACGGCGCACCCGTCGCGATCGCCTCGGTGCGCTTCGACGCGCAGAGCACCAATCGCGAGGTCGATCTCGATCTGCTGCCCACCGAGCTCTTCACCCAGCTCACCGTCAGCAAATCGCCGACGGCGAGCCAGGTCGAAGGCGGTGCCGCCGGCACGGTCAATCTTCGCTCCGCGCGGCCGTTCGACAATCCCGAGACCTATCTCAGCTACGGCTTGCAAGGATCGAAGGTCAGCCTCGCTGACGATTGGGGTTATCGCGGGCATGTTGTCGCGAGCACGACCTTCGGCGATTTCGGCGTGCTCGTCGGCGCGGCGGTGGTGAAGAACAAGTTCGTCGTCGACGGCTATGAGACGATCGGCTTCACCAACCCCAATCTAACCGCGGCGCAGAGCTCGAGCGCCACGCGCAACGCGACCGGCGGCGGCAACTGGACGATCCCCGGCACCGTACCGGACAATCCGGGCGGCGGCCTGACGCCGGGAGCGACGATCGACGAGGCCTGGCTGCTCGATCACAATCCGGGCGCGACAATCGATCAGATCGACAACGGCATCCTGCCGCGCCTCGGCCGCCCCCGCTACGAGGAAGGCTCGCGCGACCGGCAGAACTACATCGCCTCGGTCGAATGGCGGCCCAGCGACGCCTTCCACTTCTACATCGACGGCATGTACGCCCACCGCACGACCGACTTCAATCGGTCGGACATCGACTGGGTGGTGCGTAACGGGGCGGCCATTCCGACCAACACCACTTATGACAATACCGATTGCAGCACCGGCTGCACCGTCACCGGAGGCACTTACGCCAACGCACAATTCTTCCTCGAATTCCGGCCCTATCGCGACAAGGTCAAATTCTACGGCGTCAATCCAGGCGCCGATTTCATCATCAACGACTGGATCAAGGGCGACATTCAGCTCAACTACACCAAAAGCACGTTCCGGCGCGAGAGCCCGACCGTCCTCGTCATCACGCCGCCGAACAGCGGTTTGACGGTCGATTACGTCAACAACGGCGGGATTCCCGAGTTCAACACTAATGTCGATCTCAACGATCCGGCCAATTTCGGCTGGGCCGGCGGCGGCCGCGTCAACCTGAACGGCGAGGAGCGCAAGACCGAGACCAAGGGCATTCGCGGCAGCCTGTTGTTCGGCGACGAGCAGCGCTTCAGCGTGCGTGTCGGCGGCGCTTACGACGACACGATGCGGCGCATCACGCCCTTCGACAACACCAATCCCTGGCAGAACCTGATCTGCGGCAACAACCCCAGCGAGACGTTGCCCGGGCCCAACACCGCCACGACGCCGTGTACCGGGCTCGATCAGCCGGGCGCGACGCCGCCCGCCGGTTTCCCGACCTACCCGGGGTATGGCACCAATTATACCGCGGGCTGGGATCCGATCACCTATGGCGGGTCGCTGATCCCGACCGCGGCGGTGCCGGGCTATCTGTTGCCCGGCAAAAGCGGCTTCATCACCGTGGACTGGGACAAGTTCAAGGACGCGACCAATTACGAGGGCTTCCTCGCCAACGCGACCGAGGTCGGCTCGGGCAGCAGCGGCGCGAACGGCGGCCTGATCCACGAAAAGGTCACCGGCACCTTCGTCGAAGCGAATGGCGTCATCGACGTGGGCGAAAACACGCTGCGCCTCAACGGCGGCGTGCGCTACGTGCGCACCGAGCAGATCGTCGGCGGCCGCGTCAGCGTGCCCGATCCGCGCAACACGCTCGCGGACGGCACGCAAATCCCCGACGGCGGACGCTATCCCAACATCGACACCTTCCCGAAAACCAGGACGCTCTATTCCAACTTCCTGCCCTCGTTCAGCCTGGCGTTCGATTTCGCGGGCAAGGCAGTGGCGCGCGCCTCGATCTCGCGGACGATGACGCGCCCCGACCCCAATGCGCTGCTGCCGGGCGCAAGCTTCGTCCAGCCGTCGGCCGACGTCGGCACGGTGGGCAACAGCGAGCTCGATCCGTACATCTCGGACAATATCGACCTCGGCTTCGAATATTATACCGGCGGCGAAGGCGTGATCGCGGTGGCGGCGTTCCGCAAGTCGATCACCGGCTTCACCGTCAACGGACTGCGCACGGTGCCCTTCTCGTTTCTCGCACCATACGGCATCACCTTCGATTCACTCACCGCGGCGCAGAAGGATGCGCTGCTCGCCCGCGCCCAACCGGGCCAGCGCCCCGAAGATGTCGACATCGTCATCCAGCAGCAGGTGAACGCCGGCGGCAAGCTCAAGGTCAACGGCCTCGAATTCCAGATCACCCAGCCGCTCGACTTCCTGACCCAATATATCGGCATTCGCGGCTTCGGCGTGCAGGGCAATCTGACGATCATCGACCAGAAGGGCGAAGGCGAAGGCGCTCCTGCTGTCGCGCTTGGCGTCTCGCCCACCACCTATTCGCTGACCGGGTATTACGAGGGCCACGGCATCTCTAGCCGGCTCTCCTATACGTTTAACGAAGGGTCGCAGGGATCTGGCACCAACCAGAACGGCATTCCCGACGCCGCGATCTTCGGACGCGATTACAAGCAGCTCGATTTCTCGGGCAGCGTCGATCTCGCCCGGATTTTAGGGAACGATTATCTACCGAGCCTGACGCTCAACGTGATCAATATCACCAAGGAAGCGCAGGGCAGCTACTTCCAGTTCCCGAACGCGACCTTCAATGAATACAACCCCGGCCGCACCATTCTCGTCGGCATTCGCGGCCGGCTCTGATCGGCCATCGGGGGATTTGGAACCTCGCTTCGGTGGTCGGCGATGCGCCGGTCACCGAAGCGGCAGCTACTCCACGGTGACGGATTTGGCGAGGTTGCGTGGCTGGTCGACGTCGGTGCCCTTGGCGACGGCGACGTGATAGGCGAGCAGCTGCACCGGGATCGCGTAGACGAGCGGGGCGATCAGCGGATGGACCCTGGGCATGGCGATCGTGGCGAGGCACCCCTCGCCCGCTGCCGCGATGCCCTCGTCGTCGGAGATCAGCACCACCTTGCCGCCGCGTGCCTGCACTTCCTGCATGTTGCTCACGGTCTTGTCGAACAGCGGGCCCGAAGGCGCGATCACGATCACGGGCACGGCATCGTCGATCAGCGCAATCGGCCCGTGCTTCATCTCGCCTGCGGCATAGCCTTCGGCATGGATATAGCTGATCTCCTTCAGCTTGAGCGCACCCTCGAGCGCGAGCGGATAATCGGTGCCGCGCCCCAGATAGAGCACGTCGCGCGCGCCCGCGATATGGTGCGCCATCGCCTCGATCGCCGCATCATGCGCGAGCGCGGCGTTGAGCGCGGCAGGCGCTTCGGCGAGATGCCGGACGATCGCCTTCTCCTCGCCCTCGGCCAGCTTGCCCTTGGCGTGCGCGAGATTGGCCGCAAGTGCGGCGAGCACCGCGAGCTGGCAGGTGAACGCCTTGGTCGAGGCGACGCCGATCTCGGGGCCGGCATGCGTCGGCAGCAGCAGGTCCGCCTCGCGCGCCATCGTGCTCGTCGGCACGTTGACGACCACGGCGATCTTCTGCCCCTCGCTCCGGGCATGGCGCAGCGCCGCAAGCGTGTCCGCCGTCTCGCCCGATTGCGAGATGAAGAGCGCGAGCCCCCCCTCCTCCATCACCGGCGCGCGGTAACGGAACTCGGAAGCGACATCGAGATCGACCGGCACCCGCGCAAACTGCTCGAACCAGTATTTGGCGACCATGCCGGCGTAGAAGCTCGTCCCGCACGCGACGATCGTCACCCGCCGGATCGCACCCAGATCGAACTCGGGGATCGGCAGCGTGACGCGATCCTCCAGCCGCTGGAGATAGCTGCGCAGCGTCTGCGCCACCACGATCGGCTGCTCGTAGATCTCCTTGAGCATGAAGTGGCGATGGTTGCCCTTGGAGACCAGTTCGCCGGTGACGCCCGAGATCGTGATCGGGCGCTCGACGGGATTGTTGTCCTTATCGTAGATTTGCGCGCCCTCACGCGTCACGACGACCCAGTCGCCTTCCTCCAGATACGCGATCCGTTGCGTCAGCGGCGCCAGCGCGAGCGCGTCCGAGCCGAGATAGATCTCGCCATCACCATAGCCCACCACCAGCGGCGAACCCAGCCGCGCGCCGATCAGCAGGTCGGGGTGCTGGCGGAACAGGATCGCGAGCGCGAACGCACCATGGAGCTGAGGCAGCACGTCGCGCACGGCCTCCTGCGGCGAGGCGCCCGCCTCGATCCGCTCGCTCACCAGATGCGTGACGACCTCGGTGTCGGTCTCGCTGTCGAACGTGCGCCCGCGCGCGACGAGTTCGTCGCGCAGCGGCTTGAAGTTCTCGATGATGCCGTTGTGGACCAGCGCCACCTCGCCCGTCGCATGCGGGTGCGCATTGCTCGTGGTCGGCCCGCCATGCGTTGCCCAGCGCGTGTGCGCGATGCCGACATCGCCGGGCAGCGGCGCAGCCGCGAGCTCGTTGGCCAGATTGATCAACTTGCCCGAGGCACGCCGCCGCTCGATCGCGCCATCATGGACGGTCGCGATCCCCGCCGAATCATAGCCGCGATATTCGAGCCGCCTGAGCCCGTCGAGCAGCCGCCCGGCAACGTCGTCGCGCCCAATGATCCCGACAATCCCGCACATATTATTTCGCTGCCTTCCGTGCCTTCATCCGCTCGCGAAAACGCGCCGCCCAGCCGGCTTTCGCCTGCTGCTCGCCGCGCGCGACCGCCAACGCATCCGCCTCGACATCGCGCGTCACCACCGATCCGGCGCCGACGATCGCGCCTGCCCCGATCGAGACCGGCGCCACCAGCGCGCTGTTCGACCCGATGAACGCGCCCTCGCCGATGCTCGTACGATATTTGAGGAACCCGTCGTAATTGCAGGTGATCGTGCCAGCGCCGATATTGGCACCGGCGCCCACTTCGGCATCGCCCAGATAGGTCAGATGATTCGCCTTGGCGCCCGGCCCGAGCACCGCATTCTTCATCTCGACGAAATTGCCGACTCTGGCGCCCTCGCCCAGCACCGCACCTGGCCGCAGCCGCGCATAAGGCCCGACGCTTGCGCCTTCACCCACGCTCGCACCCTCCAGATGGCTGAACCCATGGATCGTCGCCTCGTCCGCCACCGAGACGCCGGGGCCGAACACAACGTTCGGCTCGATTGTTACGTCGCGGCCGAGGGTCGTGTCATACGCGAACCACACCGTCTCCGGCGCGATCAGCGTCGCGCCCTCCGCCATCGCCTGCGCGCGCCGGCGCTGCTGCCATTCCTGTTCGAGCATTGCCAGCTCGGCGCGGCTGTTAACGCCCGCCACCTCGTGCGCGTCGGTCTCGATCACCGCGGAGGCACGGCCGTCCGCTTTGGCCAGCATGACAATGTCGGGAAGGTAATATTCGCCCGCCGCATTGTCGTTGCCGACGCGCGCCAGCAGCGCGAACAAGTCGCGCGCGCCCATCGCCATCAACCCCGAGTTACACAGGGTCTCCGCGCGCTCCTCGGGGCTCGCGTCCTTGAATTCGACCATCTTCTCGATGCGACCATCACGATCCGCGATCACGCGGCCATAGGCGCCCGGTTCGATCGGCCGGAACCCGAGCACCACCGTCGCGGGCGCGTCGTCGCCGTGCAACCGGTCGAGCATCCGTCGCATCGTCTCCGACGATACCAGCGGCACGTCACCGTAGAGGATCAGCACGTCGCCGTCGAAGCCGGCAAGCGCGGCTTGCGCCTGCTGCACCGCATGCCCCGTGCCGAGCTGCTCCGCCTGGAGCGCGGTCGCAACCCCCAGCGGCACCACCGCCGCCTCGACCTGTGCGCTCGCCGCACCCGTCACCACCACCGTCCGCTCGGGCCCCAGCGTCCCGACGCTATCGATCAGGTGAAGCAGCATCGACCGCCCGGCGATCGGATGCAGCACCTTGTGCAGATCGGATTTCATCCGCGTGCCCTTGCCCGCAGCAAGGATGATCGCGGCGACAGGTTCGGTCATGCGTACTCCCTCGGTGAGCGCGCCCCTGCCATGAATGGCTTGCCATTTCCATAGTCGGGCTGGCAGGCGATCGGGCGATGGTCGCATTTTCCTTCGGCATCGTCGGATTCGATCTCGACGGCACGCTGCTCGATACCAGCGGCGACCTCGCCGCCGCGGTCAATCATGTGCTCGACGGCGCGGGCTGTCCGCGGCTCTCGCTCGATCAGGTCAAGGCCAATATCGGCGGCGGCGGCAAGCGGATGCTCGCGCGCAGCCTCGCCGACGCCGGCTGCGACGATACGGCGCTCGATGCGCTCTATCGGCAATTGCTCGATTTCTACGCCGATCACATCGCGGTCGAGACGCGCCCGTTCGACGGCTGCCTCGCTGCGCTCGACGAGCTGGCAGCGCGCGGGGTGCGGATCGCCGTGGTGACGAACAAGGCCGAATATCTCGCGCGCCAGTTGCTCGACACGCTCGGGCTGACGCCACGCTTCGCGACGATCATCGGCGGCGACACGCTGGGGCCCGGCAAGGCCAAGCCCTCCCCGGCTCCGATCCGCGAGATGATCGCGCGACTGGGCGGCGGACGCGCGGCGTTCGTCGGCGATTCGATCTACGACATCGGCGCCGGCCGCGCCGCCGGCGTACCGACGGTCGCGGTCAGTTTCGGTTTCCTCGATCGGCCAGTGGCCGAGCTCGGCGCCGACGCCGTGATCGATCGCTATGCCGATCTCGTGTCGACGCTCGAACGGCTCGGCTAACCCAGGATCGGCCGCGCGCCCATCGGAATCACCGCGCGCCCAAACGTGGCGTTGGTTACCGTGCCGAAGCTGCCGTACATCGCCAGCGCCCCGCAAAGGATACCGAGCATTCCGCCCGCGCGCGTCAGCCCTTCCGTCCCCATCGCCGCGCCGAGACCGAGCAGCAGGAAGGTCACCCAGAGCGTCAGGAAGATCAGGAACAGGATCTTGGGCAGCCGGAACGTGCCGATCCACATGTAGAGCGTGAACACGCCCCACAGCAGCAGCGCGACGCCCACCGTCGGCCCGGCAGCGCTCAGGTCGATCACGCCGTTGCCCGCGAACAGCAGCAGAAGCGCGAACCACCACCAGAAGGCGCCGTAGCTGAGGAAAGCCGTCATCCCGAAAGTGTTGCGCAGGCGGAATTCGAAGATGCCCGCGATGATCTGGATCAGCCCGCCGAAGCTCAGCGCGAGCGGGATCACCACCGGCTCGCCGCCAGCGGGCAACAGCCCCGCATTGACCAGGCTGAGCAGCACCGTCGTCAGTCCGAACCCCACCAGCCCGAGCGCGGCCGGATTGGCCTCCAGCGCGCCCTCTTCCATCACGTCCGCCATCATCCCCTCCTTCATGATGCCGGCCGTGTCGGTCTCGGCAGCGGGGAAGCTATGGGAGCGCTACAAGGCGGTCAAGCGGGCCGATGCCCCTTGCGCCACTTGGTCCACAGGTGCCGCGCAAGCATCGCGGGTGGCATCCGCAGCCAGTGCGAGCGCAGGTAGAACCCCTGCCGCAGCAGCGGCCGCGTCGGCCGTCCCCAGCCATCGCGCGCGGTGAGGCGGCGGCGAAACAGGGCATCCGATCGTTGCTCGTCGAGACGGACACGGATCGGGGGATGATAGCCTGTCACGGGCGTGGCATAGATCTGCTGCGCGAGACGAAGCGCACGTTGAACGCACGACCACAACCCATGCTCCCAGGCCCGTTCAAAGACACTGAGGCATAAGTCCGGATCTTGCTCGGTGAACGCGCGACACAGCCGATCGATATCCCACAGGTTGCGCATCCCCCCCGCCAGGTCGCCATCGGCGAACAGATGCGCGGCGGCGTGACAGATCATATCCTCGGGCGAGAGCACGCGCAGCCCGTTCTCCAGCACAACACTGTCCGCAATCAGCGCGTCCGCATCGGGCGTGATCCGCGCGGTCAGCGGCAGGATCGTGTGGTGGACGTCGATCATCCGATCGCGATTGCGGTGGATCAGCGGCGGCAGTTCGTGCATCCAGCGCCGGTAATAGATGTCGTCATAGGGATCGGGCTTGACCCATTCCCACCCCGCGCCAAGCAGCGCCGCCTCGACCGCATCGATCCGATCGCGCGGCACCAATATATCGAGATCACCGATCGATCGGCCGATCCCGGCGCTCAGCCCAGCGGCAACGAACGCGGTGCCTTTAAGCAACACCACCGGGCAATCGAGCGGCGCCAGCACGCGGCGCGCCATCTCGGCTTCCCACAAGGCCGCGATCCGCCCCTGCGCGGCCGACGCGCGCGCATCCGCCATGATGCGCGCAACCCCCACCGGCATCGCCACGCCGTCGAGCCGATGCGCGAGCGTGCCGGCGAGTTGCTCGGCGCGCGCGATCCCGACCAGCGCCGTCCAGCCTTCGGCATCGAGCGATGCGGTCGAGGCGGGGTCGCGCAACGCCCGCGCGAGAAGTTCGCCATCGTATCTCACAACGTTGCCCACAGACGCTCGACCTGCGCGATCGCACTCTCCGCATCGGGATAATCGATCGCGCGCGCGGGCAGCGTCTCGACGAGGCGGGTCAGCGCGGCAAACCCCGGCTCGCCGAGCGCGGTGTAATTGGTCGAGGCCTGCGTCAGCCGCACGAACACCTCGCTCGGCGCCACCGGCCGCTCGGCGGGGTCGAAGCCGTAGCGCGGGAACAGGATCAACGCGGGCCGCGCGGGTTCCGCCATCCGCGCGATCGCCTCATCGGCAGGGACGAGATGGCGGATATCGCCCTTGGGGGTGGCGCGCATCAGCGGCCCGAACCGCGCTTCGGGGATCGCCCGCTCAACCACCCCGATCGCTGCATTCTTCAGGCTCACCAGCCGGGGAAACGCATGGACGAGGCCGGTCTGGGGATCGATCAACGCGAATTCGTCGCCCATCAGCCGCCAGCCCCGGCTTCCGAGCAGCGCGGCGAGCGTCGATTTGCCGGCGCCCGACATGCCGGTCATCAGCAACGCGCGCCCGTCGCGCTCGACCGCCGAGGCGTGGAGCAGCAGATAGCGCCGTTGGCCGAGCGCCATTTGCAGGTTCATCCCCATTTCGGCGGCGAGCAGCCCCTGCGCGAGCGGCAGCGGCGCGGCCTCGGGCAGCACGTAATCGCCGCCGATCATCACCGACGCCCGCACGAACCGCCGCCACGGCCGCCGCGCGAACAGCCGCACGCTGAAATCGGGCACGCGGTCCTCCGGTGCCGGATAGTCGGCGTACAGCGATTCGAGCGCCGCGATCGGCGCGCGCCAGTCGGAGCCGACGCGAAAGCCCACGGGACCGATACGGACGGCGAAGGCGTGCCTCACCGGCCAACCTCGTCATGCCGGACTTGTTCCGGCATCCGTCCATCCGTGAGCGCCTGCGCTGGAGGCTCGGCAGACCCCGGAACAAGTCCGGGGTGACGGGGCGCTTTACGAGCAACGCTCACGCCCGGATCACCAATCCGACCGCGACCAGTTCGTCGAGCCGCGCGGCCAGCGCGCCGCCTTCCTCGACCTCGAACATCGCAGTAAGACGCTCTCCTATCCCTTTGAGATCGATCGCCTCCTCTCCCAATACTTCCAGCAGCTCGGGCACCGGCGAGGTCACCAGATGCGTGATCCCCGACGCGCGGTGATAGATCGCGGTGAAATCGTCCAGCGGCACGACCGACAATTCGTCCGCCGGCACGCGGGCGTAGCGTGTCACGGCCTCAGCCGCGCGGCATCTGCAGCGATGCGAAGCAGGTGAAGCCGCTGGTGCCGCGCTGGAGCCGGCGGATATAATTGACGTAGGCTTTGCTGCGCTCCGAATCGACACCGGGCAGTTGGCCGCCGTTGATCGCGCGCTTGACGTCCTCGCCCTTGAACGGCGCGCCCGCGGGCGCGAACGCGCCCGGTGTGCCGGCGGGAACAACCGATCCGTCGGGCGCGATGTAGCTGCCGGCGCGGCCCTCGTCGGGCACCGGAATCTCGCATGTCAGGATCGAGGCATTGGTCTGCGCCAGCGCCGGCCGGATCGAGACGACCGCCGCCGCGCCCGCCGCGCCGAGCTTCAAGGCGCGGCGCCGCGTCGTGCCCTTCGGGGTCGTGTCCTCGGGATGCTCGTCGCTCATGATCGCCCCTTATCGCGCCATCTGCCTTTCACATTCGTAAAGCATCGGCAAGGCCAAGGCTGTTCCGATCGCCCCCTGTCACGCTAGAGACGCACCGTTATGGCACAGAAGAAGACGCTCGCGGCGATCGCGCTGGTGCTGGCAGGTGCCGCGGCGGCGTTGCTCTTCGCCCATAGCCCGCAGGCGGCCTTGTTCATGCTTGTCGCAGGGATCGCGTCGATCCTCGTGCTGCGCCACCCCGAAGAAGCGCCGCCCGCCACGCTCGACGGAGAGGGCGACGCGCGCGATGCGGTCGGCGATCTGATCGAGGCGCTCGCCGATCCGATCCTCGTGCTCGCCGGCAACCATGTCGTGCGCGCCAATACCGCCGCGCGCGCACTGCTTGGCGCGCATGTGCTGGGGCAGGACGTGCGGCTCGCCATCCGCCACCCCGATGCCGCGCGACGGCTCGGCGAGGGCGACGGCGAGCCGGTGATGCTGATAGGTCTCGGCCGGCGCGATTCGCATTGGCAGATGCAGGTCGCGGCGATGGGCAAGGACCGCCGGCTGGTCCATCTCGTCGATCGCACCCGCAGCGCGGTCGCCGAGAAGATGCGCGTCGATTTCGTCGCCAATGCGAGCCACGAGCTGCGCACTCCGCTCGCCTCGCTGCTCGGCTTCATCGAGACGCTGGAGGACGATGCCGGCGCCGATCCCGTCCTGCGCAAACGGTTTCTGGGCGTGATGGCGGGCGAAGCACGCCGGATGCAGCAACTCGTCGTCGACCTGCTCTCGCTGTCGCGAATCGAATCGGACAAGAACCGCGCGCCCGGCGAGGCGATCGATCTGGCGGCGGTCGCGCGCACCGTGGTCGGGGAATTGCGCCAGAGCGAGCCCGCACGCGGCAAGGATCTGGTCCTCGACCTCGCCGAGGCGCCGCCGGTTGCCGGGGATCGCGCGCAGATATCGCAATTGCTCCACAATCTCGTGGGCAATGCGATGAAATACGGGCGGGCGGGCACCCCGGTCGAGGTCCGGATCGCCGCGAGCACCGACGGCCTGACGCTGAAGGTCGCCGATCGCGGCGACGGCATCGCGCCCGAGCACCTGCCGCGACTCACCGAGCGCTTCTACCGAGTCGATTCGGGGCGCAGTCGCGCGCTGGGCGGCACCGGGCTGGGCCTCGCGATCGTCAAGCACATCGTCGAACGACATCGCGGCAGGCTGGGAATCGCCAGCATTCCGGGCGAAGGAACGACGGTGACGGTCCATCTTCCGGTGCTCACCGACACGCGACCGGGCACGTTGTCATAAAACCATAACGTACATGTCACACAGCGCGCCTCGTCGGTGGCCGAAGAACGGATCGCCGGATGGATTTCCCCAGGAGGGCCTTGCACATGCTTCGTTCGTTCGCGCTTCTCGCGGTGTCCGCGCTCGCGCTCGCCGCCTGCAATGATCAGGCGTCGACCGGCGGCGGCGGCGCGCGCGACCAGATTCGCGTCGTCGGCTCGTCGACCGTCTATCCCTTCACCCAGCTCGTCGCCGAGCAGTTCGTCAACAAGAACCCCGGCATGAAAGCGCCGGTGATCGAATCGACCGGCACCGGCGGCGGCATGAAGCTGTTCTGCGCCGGCGTCGGCGCGCAGCACCCTGACATCGCGAACGCCTCGCGCCGGATGAAGGCGTCCGAATATGCCGATTGCAAGGCGAACGGCGCCGCGGACGTGATCGAGGCGCAGGTCGGGATCGACGGCATCGCCTTCGCCGAGGCCAAGAACGGCCCCAAGATCACGCTCACCACCGCCGACATCTACAAGGCGCTCGCCGCCAATCCGGGCGGCAACCCCAACACCGCCAAGACGTGGAAGGACGTCAACCCGTCGCTGCCGGCGATCCCGATCCGGGTCTACGGCCCGCCGTCCACCAGCGGCACGCGCGATGCGCTCGCCGAACTGATCCTCGCGAAGGGCTGCGAGGAAACCGACGCCGGCGCCAAGGCGCTCGATTCGGACGCGTTCGACAAGCGCTGCAAGGCGGTGCGCGAGGACGGCGCCTATGTCGATGCGGGCGAAAACGACAATCTGATCGTCCAGAAGCTGCAGGCGAACCCCAACGCGCTCGGCATCTTCGGCTATTCGTATCTCGAGGAGAATGCGGACAAGCTGAACGGCGCGCCCATCAATGGCGTCGAGCCGACCTACGAGACGATCGCGGGCGGCAGCTATCCGGGCGCGCGACCGCTCTACATCTACGTCAAGAAGGCGCATCTCGACGCGATCCCGGGCTTGAAGCAATTCCTCACCGAATATGCCGCGTCGTGGGGCAAGGACGGCCCGCTCGTGAAGCGCGGCCTGATCGCCGCACCCGACGCCGTCCTCGCGCACTCGGCCGAGGTGCTGGCCAACGCCACCCCGCTCGATCCGAGCGTGCTGAAGTAAGGACACGTAGCTGACTGACCACAGCCACCCTCACCCTTCCCACTCGGCTGCGCCGAGCGGGCCCCTTCCCTCTCCCGGCGGGAGAGGGAGGGAGCGCCAAAGGCGCGGAAGGGTGAGGGCGAACCACGTCGACGAATAGAGGCCCGCCCTGTCCCCCTTCCCGCTCCTCTTCCTGATCCTCGGCCTGGGCCTGATCGGCTGGCTCAGCGCCCGGGCGCGTGCGTTCGCGTTCCGGCGCGGCGGGGCGCGGCGATTCAGCGCGTTGCCGGGCCATTACGGCTGGTACGTCGCCTTGTGGGCGGTGGTTCCGGCGCTGATCTTCGTGCTCGTCTGGGCCTCGGCGTCGCCCGCGCTCGTCACCGATCAAGTGCTGCGCGATCCCGCCGCGCAGGCGTTGCCGCAATTCGGCTTCGCGCGTGCGTCGATCCTTTCGGAAGCGCGGCACATCGCCAGTGGCGACATTGCCGCCGGCTTCAACCCGCTATCGACGACGCTCGCACCTGCCTACGCCGCGGCCCAATCCAAATTCGACTGGATCGGCACCGCGCTCGCCCTGATCCTCGCCTTCGCCGGCGGCGCCTTTGCCTATGTCCGCGTGCGCCCCGATTTCCAGGCACGCACGCGGGTCGAACGGATCGTCATGCTGCTGTTGCTCGCGGCCTCGCTGATCGCGATCCTCACCACCGTCGGCATCGTCGCCTCGCTCCTGTTCGAATCGGCGCGCTTCTTCCGCATGGTGCCGATCACCGACTTCCTGTTCGGCACGCACTGGAGCCCGCAGGTGATCGACAGCGCCGATCCGGGCGCGACGCTGGGCGCGGTGCCGCTGTTCTGGGGCACCTTCTTCATCGGCGCGATCATCGCGATGGCGGTCGCCATCCCCTTCGGGCTGATGAGCGCGATCTACCTCACCCAATATGCCCGTCCGCGCGTGCGCCGCTGGATGAAGCCGATGCTGGAGATGCTCGCGGGCGTCCCCACCGTTGTCTACGGCTATTTCGCCGCGCTCACCGTCGCGCCCGCGGTGCGCGACTTTGCGGTCGCGATCGGCATCCAATGGGCCTCGTCCGAAAGCGCGCTCGCGGCCGGCATGGTGATGGGGGTGATGATCATCCCCTTCGTCTCGTCGATGGCCGACGATTCGATCGCCGCCGTCCCCGCCGCGATGCGCGACGGCAGCCTCGCAATGGGGGCGACCAGCTCGGAGACGATCCGCAAGGTGCTGCTCCCCGCCGCGCTCCCCGGCGTGGTCGGCGGCATCCTGCTCGCGGTCAGCCGCGCGATCGGCGAGACGATGATCGTCGTCATGGCCGCCTCGGGCGTCGCCGCGCTGACGCTCAATCCCTTCGCCAGCACCACCACCGTCACCAAGCAGATCGTCGACCTGCTGACAGGCGAAGCCGCGTTCGACAGCCCCAAAACGCTCGCCGCCTTCGCGCTCGGCCTCACGCTCTTTGTCGTCACGCTGCTGCTCAACATCGTCGCGCTCGCGATCGTGAAGAAATACCGGGAAGCCTATGAGTGAGATGCTCGCCCCCCGCGCGCCGACCGACTGGAAGACGCAGGCGATGCAGCGCCGCATCCGCCGCCGCTACGCCGCCGAGCGCCGCTTCCGCCTGCTCGGTCTCGCCGCGATCGTGATGTCGGCCGGCTTCCTCGCCTTCCTGCTCGCGACGATGCTCGCCGGCGGCCTGCGCGGCTTCACCCGCACCGAGATCGCGCTGCCCGTTGATTTCCCGCGCGCGGCGATGATCGTCGATCCCGCGATCGTTGCCGAGGGCGGCGATGCGGCCGATCGCGCGCTCGCCAATGCCGGCCTGCCGCAGGTAACGCGCGACGCCGCGGTCAAGGCGTTCGGCACGGGGGCGGATCGCTGGCTCTCCGACGGCGCCTGGCTCAGCGTGCGCGCCGCGATCAAGGCTGATCCCTCGCTGCTGAGCAAACGCGCCACGATCGACGTGCCCGCCGCGACCGACATCGACAGCGCCGCCAAGGGCGATCCCTCGCCCGCCGCAGACGCCGCTTTGTTCAAGCTGCGTGCCGCGAACGCCGTCCATACCGGCTTCAACGTCTCGTTCCTGAAAGAAGCCGATGCCACCGATCCCACCGTTGTCGGCATCTGGGGCGCGCTCAAGGGTTCGCTGCTGACGATGCTCGTGACGTTGATGCTCGCTTTCCCGATCGGCGTGTTCGCGGCGCTCTATCTCGAGGAATATGCGCCGCGGAACCGCTGGACCGACCTGATCGAGGTCTCGATCAACAACCTCGCCGCGGTGCCTTCGATCATCTTCGGCCTGCTAGGCCTCGCGGTGTTCCTCAACATGATGCACCTGCCGCGTTCGGCGCCGATCGTCGGCGGGCTCACGCTCGCGCTGATGACGATGCCGGTGATCGTGATCGCCGGGCGCAATGCGATCAAGTCGGTGCCGCCCTCAATCCGCGACGCCGCGCTCGGTATCGGCGCGAGCCCGATCCAGGTCGTGTTCCACCATGTCCTGCCGCTCGCGCTGCCGGGCATCCTCACCGGCACGATCATCGGCATGGCGCGCGCGCTGGGCGAAACGGCGCCGCTCCTGATGATCGGCATGCGCGCCTTCATCGCGACGCCGCCCGCGGGCCTCACCGATCCCGCCACGGTGTTGCCGGTGCAGATCTTCCTCTGGTCCGACGAGGTCAGCCACGGCTTCATCGAAAAGACCTCGGCCGCGATCATCGTGCTGCTCGTCGTGCTGCTCGCGATGAACGGCCTCGCCATCTATCTTCGCAACAGGTTCGAGACCCGCTGGTGATGACCGACGCTTCCCCTTCCCCGATCAAGATGGCGGCGCGCGACGTCAGCGTCTTCTACGGCGCCAAGCGCGCGCTCAACGACGTGTCGATCGACATCGACATGGATCACGTCACTGCGTTCATCGGTCCGTCGGGCTGCGGCAAATCGACCTTCCTGCGCACCTTGAACCGCATGAACGACACGATTCCCTCGGCACGCGTCGACGGCACGATCACGCTCGACGGCGAGGACATCTACGCGCCTGCGATGGACGTGGTGCAGCTGCGCGCGCGCGTCGGCATGGTGTTCCAGAAGCCCAATCCCTTCCCCAAGTCGATCTACGAGAACGTCGCCTACGGCCCGCGCATCCACGGGCTCGCGGCCTCGAAGGCGCAGCTCGACGCCACGGTCGAGGACGCGCTCGGCAAGGCGGGGCTGTGGGGCGAGGTCAAGGATCGCCTCTCCGACAGCGGCACCGCGCTCTCGGGCGGGCAGCAGCAGCGGCTGTGCATCGCGCGCGCGATCGCGGTCGATCCCGAGGTCATCCTGATGGATGAGCCCTGCTCGGCGCTCGATCCGATCGCGACCGCGAAGATCGAGGAGCTGATCCACGAATTGAAGGGCCGCTACGCGATCGTGATCGTCACCCACAACATGCAGCAGGCGGCGCGCGTGTCGCAGCGCACCGCCTTCTTCCACCTCGGCACGTTGGTCGAATACGGTCCCACGCCGGACATCTTCACTAACCCGCGCGAGGACCGCACCAAGGACTATATCACAGGCCGCTACGGCTGATCGGACGGACGAGATGACGGAACATACGGTCAAGGCATTCGACGAGGACATCGGCGAGCTGCGCGGGCTGATTGCCGAAATGGGCGGGCTCGCCGAACAGGCGATCGCGCGCGCGATCGAGGCGCTGTCGAAGCACGATCTCGAGGCCGCGCGCCAGGTGGTCGAGGACGACAGGAAGATCGACGCGCTCGAAGGCGAGGTCGAGCGGCTGGCGATCCGGCTGATCGCGCTGCGCGCGCCGATGGCGGACGATCTGCGCGAAGTGGTCGCCGCGCTCAAGATCGCGGCCGTGGTCGAACGCATCGGCGATTATGCCAAGAACATCGCCAAGCGCGTCCCCGCGATCGAAGGTCATGGCGACATCGAACCGCTGTCGCTGCTCCCCGCGATGGCGCGGATGGCGGGTGAAATGGTCCACGACGTGCTCGACGCCTTCGCCGCGCGCGACGCCGCCGCCGCGATCCGCGTCAACGAAAGCGACCGCCAGGTCGACGATTTCTACGACGCGATCTTCCGGGTGCTCGTCACCTTCATGATGGAAAACCCCAAGTCGATCGGCCAGGTCGCGCACCTGCTGTTCGTCGCCAAGAATCTCGAGCGCATCGGCGACCACGCCACCAACGTCGCCGAGATGGTCCACTATGCCGCCACCGGCGAGCGCATGGCCGAGCGCGAGCGCGGCGGCAGCGCCGCGGTGACGCTGTAAGGAGCCCGCCATGTCCAATGCCCGAATGTTGCTGGTCGAAGACGATGCCGCACTCGCCGAGCTGCTCGTCTTCCACTTCGAGCGCGAGGGCTTTCGCGTCCAGCACACGCCCGACGGCGAAGAAGCTCTGCTCTACGCGCGCGAGACCCCGCCCGACATCGTCCTGCTCGACTGGATGGTCGAGGGGCTGTCGGGAATCGAGGTCTGTCGCCGCCTGCGCCGTGCGCCCGATACCGCGAATGTGCCGATCATCATGCTCACCGCGCGCGGCGAGGAGGAGGATCGGGTGCGCGGGCTCGATACCGGCGCCGACGATTACGTCACCAAGCCCTTTTCCCCGCGCGAGCTGGTCGCGCGCGTCCACGCCGTGCTGCGCCGGGTGCGGCCCGCGCTCGCGGGCGAGGAACTGCGCTACGAGGATCTCGTGATGGATACGGTGGGCCACAAGGTTCGCCGCGACGGCCGCGTGATTCCGCTGGGCCCCACCGAATTCCGCCTGCTCCGCCATTTCCTCGAACATCCCGGCTGGGTGTTCTCGCGCGAGCGGCTGCTCGACGCCGTCTGGGGGCACGATGCCGAGATCGAATCGCGCACCGTCGACGTCCACATCCGGCGGCTGCGCAAGGCGATCAACCAGGACGATCTGCCCGACCTGATCCGCACCGTCCGATCGGCGGGATATTCGCTCGATTCGGCGCGATAATCGCTCAGGTTTCGAGTCGCGGGCGCAACGAAGGACCATTTGCCCGAACCATGCGTTACTCCGTCTGCGCGAATGCGTTTGGCGCAAAGCATTCAGGAGGTACGCATGAAGCTCTTGTTCCTTGCAGCAGCGGCGGCGATCGCCGTTCCGGCTGCCGCACAGACCACGACATCGGACCCGACGGCGCAGGACCAAACGACTGCTCCGACGGATCAGACCACGCCGACGCCGATGGATCAGACCAGCACGACCACGGCACCGGCCACCGCGAGCGCGCCCACGGCGGATGCGCCCGATCCGGCCGGCGGCTATCAGCCCTCGTCGCCGCCGATGAACGGCACGCCGCAGCCCGGCGCGAACGTGGTCTTCCAGCCCTCGGCATCGCCCGATCAGGCTTTTCCGCCGCCCCCGCCGCTGGCGGAATATCCTATCTGCAAGAAGAACCAGACCGACAATTGCCGCCAGCGCGGTGGCTGATCGGTGCCGCTTCCACGCACGTGGATAAAGCACTAGGAAAGGCGCTTTCCGTTGCAGGGGAGCGCCTTTTCCATGTCCATTCGCTTCGATGACCGCGTCGCCATCGTCACCGGCGCAGGCGGCGGGCTGGGCCGCGCCTATGCGCTCGAACTCGCGCGGCGCGGCGCCAAGGTCGTCGTCAACGATCTCGGCGGTGCGCGCGACGGCACCGGCCATTCGGACGCGGCGCTGAAGGTCGTCGAGGAGATCGAGACCGCGGGCGGCGCGGCGATGGCGAACGGCGGCAGCGTCACCGATTACGACCAGATGGTCGAGATGGTGGCGAAGGCAAAGGAACGCTGGGGCGGCGTCCACATCCTGATCAACAATGCCGGCGTGCTGCGCGACAAGAGCTTCGCCAAGATGGAGCCCGCCGATTTCGATTTCGTCGTCGATGTCCACCTGATCGGCTCGGCCAACGCGACCAAGGCGGTGTGGGAAACGATGCGCGAGCAGCAATACGGCCGCGTGCTGATGACCGCCTCGTCGACCGGGCTGTTCGGCAATTTCGGGCAGGCCAATTACGGCGCCGCCAAGCTCGGCCTCGCAGGGCTGACCAAGACGCTCTATCTCGAAGGCGCCAAATACGGGATCAAGGTCAACACGATCGCGCCGGTCGCGGGCACGCGGATGACCGAAGACCTGTTTCCCGAAGAGGCGTTCAAGGCCTTCGCGCCCGAAAAGGTTGCGCCCGCCGCGCTTTACCTGGTGTCGGAGGACGCCCCCACCAACGCCATCGTCGGCGCGGGCGCGGGCGTGTTCCAGGCCTCCTACGTCACGCTCACGCCCGGCGTCGCGCTCCACGGCGACGATTGCTCGCCCGAAGGCGTCGCGGCGCACTGGGCGGCAATCACCGATCGTACCGGCGAGATCGTGCCGCAATCGGGCGCCGAACAGGCGATGCTGATCCTCAACCGGTTGCAGCAGAAGTGACCCCGGGACCGCGCGTGCCCAAGCTGCCATAGCGTATTGTACCGCTAATACACTAATGCTATGACTGTCGGCCATCCAACAGGAGGGATGCCCGATGTATAGCGAAAGCGATATCGACGGGGCGGTGGCGGCAGGGGCAATCAGCCGCGACACCGCGGTGGCGTTGCGCAACCATGTCGCCCGCGCCCGGCTCACGCCGGCGGTTGACGAGGAGCATTTCCGGCTGCTCAACGGCTTCAACGACATCTTCGTGACGATCGCCATCACGCTGCTGCTCGTCGCGGTGGCGCAGATCGGCGCCAGCGTCACCGAAGCGCTCGGCGGCGTCGCGGTGGCGGTCACGAGCTGGCTGCTCGCCGAATATTTCACCCGCCAGCGCCGCATGGCGCTCCCCAGCATCGCGCTCCTGCTCGGCTTCGTCGGCGGCGTGGCGGGCGCGTTGATCGGGTTGTTGGCGAGCATCAATCCCGATCTCGCCGATCGCGTCGATGCCCTGATCGCCGCGGGCATCGCGCTCGTCACCGCCGGTTCGGCCTGGCTCCACTGGCGGCGTTTCCAGGTGCCGATCACCGTCGCGGCGGGCGCGGTGGCGCTGGTCGGCGTCGTCGCCGCATTGGTGCTGGCGGCGATTCCCGTGGCGAAGGACGCGATCTACCCGATCCTGCTCGTCGCCGGGCTCGGCGTGTTCGCGCTGGCGATGCGCTGGGATATGAGCGATCCGACCCGCGAGACGCGCCGCGCCGACGTCGCCTTCTGGCTCCACCTCGCCGCCGCACCGCTGATCGCGCATCCGGTGTTTCAAATGCTGGGCGTGCTCGATGCCGATGTCGGGATCGGCACCGCGATCGTCGTGGTCGCGCTCTACCTCGTCTTCGCCTTCGTGGCACTGGCGGTCGACCGGCGCGCGCTGCTGGTCTCCTCGCTCGCTTATGTGCTCGCCGCGCTCTATGCGGTGATCCGCAGCGCCGGCGCGGTGGACCTGGGCGTCGCGATCGCCGCGCTGATCATCGGTTCGGCACTACTGGTCCTCTCCGCCTTCTGGCATCCGATGCGCCGCGCCGTGATCGGTACGCTCGGCGACCTCGGCAATCGGCTGCCGCCCGTGCAGACAGTGCTTCCGGCCTGACGAAACGGGTGATGGTGAGCCCCTTCCCCGGCGACGGATATCGCCGGGGACTTTATTGTCCGACGATCTTGAGCAGCCGTCGCTCGATCGGCGCGAGCACGCCGGCGAGGTCGTGCCCGCGCCGGAGCGTCATCCCCGCCTCGGCGACGAGCGCCCACATGCCCTGGCGGTGCCGCAACGCGGGGCGCTTCTCGATCCGGTATTCAGGCCGTTCCGATGTCCGCCGAAAGGCCGCGAACACCGCGGCCTCGCGTCCAAGCTCGATCGCATAATCGCGCCAGTGCCCGGCCGCGACCATCCGGCCGTAGAGATCGAGGATGCGCGTGAGTTCCAGGCGGTCGAAGCCGATCTGGCTCGGGCGGCCGATCGCGTGCGGGAAGGGCGTGATGATTCCCATCAGGCGCGGTCGCGATGGTCCTCATGCTCGGCGAGCAGCGCGTCGAGGCGCTTGCGCAAATTCTCGATCTCGCACCGCATCAGCTCGATCTTCTGCGTCTGCGGATCGAAAATCTCGCTGCACGGCGTGCCGTAGGGCACGAAGCCGCGATCGACCTGCCCGCCTTCGACCATCGTCGCGCGCGCCGGAATGCCGACCATCACCGCGCCTTCGGGCACGTCCTTGGTGACGACCGCGTTGGCGCCGACCCGGCTGCGCGCGCCCACGATCACCGGGCCCAGCACCTGCGCGCCCGATCCGATGATCGCACCGTCGCACACCGTCGGGTGCCGCTTGCCGCCCACGCCGCTGTCGGGGCTCGTGCCGCCCAGCGTCACATTCTGGTAGATCGTCACGTTGTCGCCGATCTCGGCGGTCTCGCCGATCACCGTGAAGCCGTGATCGATGAAGAAGTTACGGCCGATTGTCGCGCCCGGATGGATGTCGATTGCGGTCAGGAAGCGCGCATAATGGTTCACCGCACGCGCCAGAAAGAACAGCCGCGCGCGAAACAGCCGGTGCGCGATCCGGTGCAGGCCCAGTGCCCAGACGCCGGGATAAAGCAACACTTCCAAGCGCGATCGGGGCGCGGGATCGCGCGCCTTGATCGAATCGAGATAGGCCGTCAGCCGCTGAAACATGGCGGTCCCCTTCTTCGGTTCGTCGCAATTTAGGGCTTCGGCCGAACGAATTCCAGCTTCGGGCTGCCGCATCTTCGCCGTATCAAAGTCTACCTTCATTGTAGGAATTTGATCGCCCGGCTAGAAATTCGGCCATCACAACGATTCAGGCGAGCAATATATGGACGTTTCATTCGTCGATTTCGAGATGCTGCTGGCCTTCGCCGCGATCGGCTTTGCCGCGCAGATCGTCGACGGCGCGCTCGGCATGGCGTTCGGGGTGATCTCGAACACGCTACTGCTCTCGCTCGGCGTGCCGCCGGCCGCGGCATCGGCAGGCGTTCACGCGGTCGAAACCTTCACCACGGCGGTATCGGGCATCAGCCACGCGGTGCATCGCAACATCGACTGGCGGCTGTTCTTCCGCCTGCTGATCCCGGGAATGATCGGCGGCGTGCTCGGCGCCTATGTGCTGTCCAACGTCCATGCCGATGCCGCCAGACCCTTCATCCTCGCCTATCTGATCGCGATCGGGCTCTATCTCGTCTGGCGCGGCTGGCGCTATCCGCCGCAAGAGCGCAAGCCGAAGATCGTCGAACCGCTCGGCCTCGTCGGTGGCTTCCTCGATGCGGCGGGCGGCGGCGGCTGGGGGCCGGTCGTGACCTCCAACCTGCTGGTCCAGGGCGCCAGCCCGCGGATGACGGTCGGCACCGTCAATACCGTCGAGTTCTTCCTGACGCTGACCGTCTCGATCACCTTCATCTCGCAACTCGGCCTCGCAGCGGTGACGCTGGCGACCGTCGGGCTGCTGATCGGCGGGGTGCTCGCCGCGCCGTTCGGCGCGATCCTCGCCAAGCGCGTGCCGGCCAAGGTGCTGCTGCTGCTCGTCGGCGGAATCCTCGTCGTCACCAGCCTGTTCAATCTGTGGCGAGCGTTCGCCTGAAGCGGCCGACGTTGATCGACTCAATCGATCAATACAACCGATCCTTCCCGTTTGTTTGCTGCAATGCGGTGCTTATATGCCGCAGTGCGATATCAACCGCGCCAACCAAGGAGACACGTTCATGGCGAAGATCGGAGACACGCTGAAGCCGTTCAGCACGCAGGCCTACAGGCAGGGCAAGTTCGTGCCCGTCAGCGAGGCCGACGTGGCCGGCAAGTGGGCGATCTTCTTCTTCTATCCGGCCGATTTCACCTTCGTCTGCCCGACCGAGCTCGAGGATCTGGCCGGCATCTATCCGACGCTGCAGAAGATGGGCGTCGAGGTCTATTCGGTCTCGACCGACACGCATTTCAGCCACAAGGCGTGGCACGACAGCTCGGCCGCCATCGGCAAGATCGACTATTTCATGCTGGGCGACCAGAACCACGCGATCGCGACCAATTTCGACGTGCTGCGCGACGGCCAGGGCCTCGCCGATCGCGCGACCTTCGTGGTCGATCCGCAGGGCGTGATCCAGTTGATCGAGATCACCAGCGAAGGCGTCGGCCGCAACGCCGCCGAGCTGCTGCGCAAGGTCAAGGCCGCGCAATATGTTGCGGCGCACCCGGACGAGGTCTGCCCCGCCAAGTGGGAAGAGGGCGAACAGACGCTCGCGCCCTCGCTCGAGCTCGTCGGCAAGATCTGAGCGTAACATGTCGCCGCGCCTGGCGGGTTCCGGGTGCGGCCATCCTTCCGGCGCCGGCTCGCGCCCTCCGCTTGAGCCGGTGCCGTCCAGCGGCCCGGGGCGATCCCCCTCCCCCTCCCAAGATCGTCCCGGGCCGCCCCCATCTTTTACCGACAGGAGTGTGGTCGTGCTCGACGCCAATCTGACGCAGCAGCTTGAAGGTTATCTCACCAAGATCCGTCAGCCGATCGAGCTCGTCGCCAGCCTGGGCGACGACGCCAAAAGTCACGAACTCGGCGAGCTGCTCGGCGAGATCGCCGCGCTGTCGGACAAGATCACGGTCACGCCCGAGCAGGACGAGCGCGCGCCGAGCTTCGCGATCTGCCGCGCCGGCACCGATATCGCCGTGCGCTTCGCCGGCATCCCGCTCGGCCACGAATTCACGTCGCTCGTGCTCGCCTTGCTGCAGGTCGGCGGACATCCGCCGCGGATCAGCGACGAGGTGGTGGCGCAGATCGAAGCGCTCGACGGCGACTTCCATTTCGAGACCTATTTCTCGCTCTCGTGCGGCAATTGCCCCGACGTGGTGCAGGCGCTCAACACGATGGCGGTGCTCAATCCGCGTATCCGCGCCACTGCCATCGACGGCGCGCTGTTCAAGGACGAGGTCGAGCGCCGCCAGGTGATGACGGTGCCACAGGTCTTCCTCAACGGCCAGCCCTTCGCGCAGGGCCGGATGGAGATCGAACAGATCCTCGCGAAGCTCGATACCGGCGCCGAAGCCAAGGCCGCCGAGAAGATCGACGCGAAGGAGCCGTTCGACGTGCTGGTGGTCGGCGGCGGCCCGGCGGGCGCGGCGGCGGCGATCTATGCCGCGCGCAAGGGCATCCGCACCGGCCTGGTCGCCGAGCGGTTCGGCGGGCAGGTGCTCGACACCGCGGCGATCGAGAATTTCATCTCGGTCTCGCACACCGAAGGGCCGAAGCTTGGCGCGCAACTGGAACAGCACGTGGCCGATTACGAGGTCGACGTGATGAACCTTCAGACCGCGGCCGCCTTGGTCCCGGCCGAGGAGGAAGGCGGGCTGCACGAGTTGAAGCTCAAGAACGGCGCCACCCTCTCCGCGCGCACGATCATCCTCTCCACCGGCGCGCGCTGGCGGCAGATGAACGTGCCGGGCGAGCAGGAATACCGCAACAAGGGCGTCACCTATTGCCCGCATTGCGACGGCCCGCTGTTCAAGGGCAAGCGCGTCGCGGTGATCGGCGGCGGCAATTCGGGCGTCGAAGCGGCGATCGATCTCGCAGGGCTGGTCGCGCACGTCACGCTGATCGAATATGATAGCCAGCTGCGTGCCGACGCGGTGCTCCAGCGCAAGCTCGGCAGCCTCGCCAACGTCAAGGTCATCACCTCAGCACTGACCACCGAAGTGACCGGCGACGGCAGCAAGCTGACCGGCCTCACTTACAAGGACCGCAACCACGGCACCGAACACCAGATCGAGCTGGAGGGCATCTTCGTCCAGATCGGGCTGGTTCCCAACACCGAGTGGCTCGGGGGCGCGATCGGCCGCACCTCGCGCGGCGAGATCGAGATCGACGCGCGCGGCGAGACCTCGCGGCCCGGCATCTTCGCCGCGGGCGACGCGACCACGGTGCCGTACAAACAGATCGTCATCGCGATGGGCGCCGGCTCCACCGCGGCGCTCTCGGCGTTCGATTACCTCATCCGCCTGCCCGCCGAGGAGCGGGAGGCGGCCTGACGCCTTCGCCCGGCGCGCTTCGGCCCTTGCGACCGATGCGCGCCGCGCAGGAGCGCCGTCAGCCGGTCACCCGCCGCGCGCTGATCACCTTGACCGGCGCCGCGGGCACCTCGCCCTTGAACGCGCCGCGCACCGTGGCGGCGGGATCGACGGGCGCGTCCATGATCTTCTCGACCACGTCCATGCCCTTCACCACATGGCCGAACGCCGCATAGCCCAGATTGTCGCCCGGCGCGGAGGGATCGGCATCGAAGCCGGGCCGCTGGTCGCCCACCATGATCGTGAACTCGCCGCGCGCCGAGCCCGGCTCGAGCCGCGCGATCGAGAGCGTGCCGCTGACATGATGCAGCCCGGTCTCGGTCGTCGGCTCGTGCTTGATCGGCGGCAGGCTCAGCTTCGGGTCGCCGTTCACCCCGAACTGCACGAACCCGAACTGATCCTGCACCTTGACGATGCGGTAGAAGGTGACGCCGTCGAGCTTGTGCTGATCGACATAGGCCAGGAAATTCTTCGCGGTGACCGGCGCGTGCTCGGTATCGACCGCGACGACGATCGGCCCGGCGGTCGTCTCGATATCGACACGCGGCAGATCGGCGTCGTCCACGGGCTCGGCCACCGGCGCCCGTCCGGGTGCCACCTGCGCCAGTGCCGGCGCGGCGGCCAGCAGCGCGATCGAGGCGAGCACGAGCAACTTCATCCCAGCGCCTTCTTCAGCAATTCGTTCACCACCTGCGGGTTGGCCTTGCCCTGCATCGCCTTCATCGTCTGGCCGACGAAGAAGCCGAAGAGCTTGTCCTTGCCGCCGCGATAATCGGCGACCTTGTCCTCGTTCGCGGCCATCACCTCGGCGATGACCTTTTCGATTGCACCGGTGTCGCTGGTCTGCTTGAGCCCGCGCTCAACCACGATCTTCGCCGGATCGTCACCAGTTTCGAGCATGATCTCGAACACCTGCTTGGCGAGGCTGCCCGAGAGCGTCTTGTCCGCGACCAGTCCGAGTAATTCCGCCGCCTGAGTGGGGCTTACAGGGCTTTCCTCGATGCTCTTGCCAAGCCGGTTGAGCGCGCCGAACAATTCCGACGCCACCCAATTCGACGCCTGCACCGGCGCCGCGCCCGCCTCCAGCAGCGCGTCGAACCAGCGCGCGGTCTCGACCTCGGCGGTCAGCACGCCCGCATTGTAGGGCGTGATCCCCGCGCCCTCGTAGCGCTGACGCTTGGCGTCGGGCAGCTCGGGCAGGCTCGCCCGGCACTCGTCGAGGAAGGCGTCGTCGAGTTCGAGCGGCAGCAGGTCTGGATCGGGGAAATAGCGATAATCGTGCGCGTCCTCCTTGGAGCGCATCGACCGCGTCGTGCCGGTGTCCGGATCGTAGAGCCGCGTTTCCTGGACGATCTTGCCGCCGGCTTCGAGCACGTCGACCTGCCGGTTCGCCTCATGCTCGATCGCCTGCATCACGAAGCGCACCGAATTGACGTTCTTGGTCTCGGTCCGCGTGCCGAATTCGGCGCCCGGCTTGCGCACGCTGACGTTGACGTCCGCGCGCATCGAGCCTTCTTCCATATTGCCGTCGCAAGAGCCGACATAGCGCAGGATCGATCGCAACTTCCTGAGATAAGCCCCTGCTTCGACGGGTGACCGCATATCCGGCCGGCTGACGATCTCCATCAGCGCGACACCTGAGCGGTTGAGATCGACATAGGAGCGCGTCGGATGCTGATCGTGCATCAGCTTGCCCGCATCCTGCTCGACATGGATGCGCTCGACGCCGATCCGCTTGCTTGCCTCGTCTACCTCGATCTCGACCGAGCCTTCCCCGACAAGCGGATGATAAAGCTGTGAAATCTGATAGCCCTGCGGCAGATCGGCGTAGAAATAGTTCTTCCGATCGAACCGCGACCATTTGTTGATCGCCGCGTCGATCGCCATCCCGGTGCGCACCGCTTGGCGGATGCACTCGCGGTTGGGCACCGGCAGCATCCCCGGCATCGCCGCGTCGACCAGGCTCACCTGCGTGTTCGGCTCCGCCCCGAACGCGGTCGACGCGCCCGAGAAGAGCTTGGCGTTCGACGTGACCTGCGCATGGACCTCGAGGCCGATCACGACCTCCCACTCGCCGGTTGCGCCCTGGATGCGATATGTCGATTCAGTCATTTCTTACACCGTCATCCCAGCGAAAGCTGGGATCTTTCTCCAATGTCGCTCCGGCCGCCCGAGATTCCAGCCTTCGCTGGAATGACGCAGCCTCTCACCACCACGCCTCCGGCCGCGCCGTGAAGCCCGCACGCTGCTCGATCGCCAGTCCGGCGTTGAGCACGCCCTGTTCGTCGAGCGGCTTGCCGATGATCTGCAAGCCCAGCGGCAGGCCCGCCGCATCCACCCCGCCCGGGACGCTCATCGCGGGCAGGCCGGCGAGGCTCGACGGCACGGTGAAGACGTCGTTCAGGTACATCGCGATCGGATCGTCGCTCTTCTCACCCAGCGCGAACGCCGCCGAGGGCGCGGTCGGCGTCAGCAGCACGTCGCAGCCTTCCCAGGCCTTCTCGAAATCCTGCGCGATCAGGGTGCGGACCTTCGAGGCTTGCGTGAAATAGGCGTCGTAATAGCCCGCCGACAGCACATAGGTGCCGATCATGATGCGGCGCTTCACTTCGTCGCCGAAGCCCGCCGCGCGGGTCGCCGCGTACATCTCCTGCAGGTTCGCGCCATCGGGCAGCTCGCGCTGGCCGTAACGCACGCCGTCGTAACGCGCGAGGTTCGACGACGCCTCGGCGGGCGCGATGATGTAATAAGCCGGCAGCGCGTACTTGGTGTGCGGCAGCGACACCTCGACCACCTCCGCACCCGCATCCTTGAGCCAGTCGATCCCCTGCTGCCACAGCGCCTCGATCTCGGCAGGCATGTTGTCGACCCGATATTCCTTGGGAATGCCGACCTTCTTGCCCTTGAGGTCGCTCGACAATCCGGCTTCCCACTTGGGCACCTCGAGATCGAGCGACGTCGCATCCTTGGGATCGAACCCGGCCATTGCTTCCAGCATGATCGCGCAGTCCTTGACGTCGCGCGCCATCGGCCCCGCCTGGTCGAGCGACGAGGCGAACGCCACCACGCCCCAGCGCGAGCAGCGGCCGTAGGTCGGCTTGATCCCCGCGATCCCGGTGAAGGCGGCGGGCTGGCGGATCGAGCCGCCGGTGTCGGTGCCGGTCGCCGCCGGGCAGAGCCTTGCAGCAATGGCCGCGGACGACCCGCCCGACGACCCCCCCGGCGCGAGTGGCGCGTTGCCGCCGTCGCTGCGCCGCCACGGCGAGATCACGTTGCCGAACGCGCTCGTCTCGTTGGACGAGCCCATCGCGAACTGGTCCATGTTGAGCTTGCCGAGCATCCCCGCGCCGGCATCCCACAGGTTCTGCGAGACCGTCGATTCGTAGGGCGGCGCGAAGCCTTCGAGGATGTGGCTGGCTGCGGTCGAGGGCACGCCCTTGGTGCAGAACAGATCCTTCATCCCGATCGGCACGCCCGCGAGCGGCTTCAGCGTCTCGCCCGCCGCGCGCGCCTTGTCGGCGGCATCGGCCGCGGCAAGCGCGTGATCCGGCGTTTCGACCAGAAACGCGTTGAGCGCCTTCGCCTTGGCGACGCGATCGACGAACGCCTGCGCCACATCGCGCGCCGAGAACGCCCCCTCGCGCACCCCGTCGCGGATCGCGGCGATCCCGAGATCGGTGAGCTCGGTCATCGCCGTGCTCCTGCGAAAGCAGGAGCCCAGGGCGTCACGCGAACCCCGCTCTTGGGGCGCGAGATCCCCGCTTTCGCGGGGATGATCGAATGATGTGCTGCGCCCATCATTCGATCACCTTCGGCACGGCGAAGAACCCGTGTTCCGCCTGCGGCGCGTTGGCCAGCACCGCGTCGCGCACGCCGCCGTCGGTGACGACGTCGTCGCGCAGGCGCAGATGATTGGGGATGACGGCGGTCATCGGCTGCACGGCCGAGGTATCGACCTCGCCCAGTTGCTCGATCCAGCCGAGGATGTTGCCCAGCTCGGGCGCGAGGCGCTCGGCTTCGGCGTCGGTGATCGCGATGCGCGCGAGGCTCGCGATCCGCTTCACGGTTGCGGTGTCTACGGACATGCGCGAGCGGCTAGCAGAGCCGCCCGCGCCCGCGCAACGCTATTCGAACGCCTCTCCTACCGGAACGCCGCCGATGAACACCTGACGGCGCTCGACAGGGCGGATCGAAACCTCCCCGCGAGCGAGCGCGGTAGCGACTGTTGTCCGATCGCCATCCTGCAGATTCGGATTGCGGTTGGAGTCGATCATCCACTCGTCACCGTTCTGCGTCAGCCGGGTGACGTCGCAATCCTGGCGCACCACGAGCTTCCTGCGTCCGTCCTTGTTCTCGTGCGGGGGCGCGCAATCACCAGCGATCGCGATCGCCTCCACATTGCCCGGCTGCCAGAGAACGGTGCACCGGCGATCGTTCTGCGGGCCGCATGCGTTCCAATCGACAAGCTTTTCCTGCAGACCTTTGGGCAAGGTAACGGGACGCGGCAGGACACGGAGCCGCTGCTTGAGATTGCTCGCGCGCTCCACGGCCTGCCGGCGTTCGACAAGCGTCCAGCGGTCCGTCGCCGCCGCAGCTTTCTTGGCGAGCCGAACCACCTCGGCATTCTTCGACTGCGCCAACCGCCGCACCGCCCGTTTGCCCGGGTCGCCGAAATCGAACGCCAGCGCGGCCCAATCGAACTTGTCGGGCGTCACCTTCCCCGCCTCCAGCCGCGCGACCTGATCGTGCGCCGACAGCGCGTTGAAGCTCAGGATCGGCGTTGCGAGCAACAGCGCCACGCCCGCCACCGCAAAGGCGATCTTGAGGTTCGCCGGCCGCGCCCCTTCCGCCCAGCGCAGCCGCCGCCGCGCCAGCGCGACCCAGTACGCGAGCCCGACGGCTATCGCGATCGCGTCGAACACCACCGCCCACAGCCGTTCGGGGGTGAACCCGTATTGCTCGATCCGCAGCCCTGTCGCGATTCCCGCGATCACGCCGAGCGGCAGGATCACCGCGCCGAGCGCCGCCGCGCCCCAGCGCAAGGCGGGGTTGGTCGCCTCATCCTCCACCCCGTCGCCGATCACGGTATTGGCGAGCACCCACGCGCCGAACGCACAGGCGAGCAGGATCGGCGTGGTCGCCTTGGTCGCCTCCCACAGGGCGCTCAGCCCGGTGAAGGGCAGCGCGAGCAGGAACAGCACGAGGCCGACGCCCAGCACCGGCGCCAGCACCGACAGCACCGCCGTCACCACCCGCCGCAGCGTGCGCACCACGGCCTCGCGCTCGCGGAACAACCCGAGCGCCCCGCCGAACGCGCCGCCGATCAGCAGCGCCACGAACCATTCCTTCTGGAGCAGATCGCGCAGCACATCGATCCCGATCAGCTCGAACAGCGCGGACAGCAGGAAGGCAAGCGCCAGCGTGACGCCGACGAACGCCCAGGACGCGCACCACAAGACCATGTTGGTCCAGACGTGCGCATGAACCTCGTCATAGGGGAAGGCCGCCCTCCCCTGGTCGCGCGCGGTCTGGAACAGGGGCGCGGCGATCGCGATCGCGAGCAGCAGGCTGGCGTCGCTCCAGCCGCCCACCCACCACACGCCGCCGTCGGGCGCGCCGCTCCACCAGAAGACGAGGCCGGTCACCACCGCCGTCACCGCGGCAAAGATCACCGACCAGGCCAGCCGCACCCGCTCGGCGGTAAAGCCGAAGGCGAGCGCGCCCGTCGCGATCGCCGCCATCAGCGCGCGCTGGGCGGCACCCAGGCCGCTGCCATCGCCGCCGATCTGCTGGACCGCGAGGCACGCGAACGCCCCAACGATCGCCAGCAGAACCGGCCGCAGCGGCCAGCGACCCTCGTCTTCGAGTTGCTCGTCGTGCATGATCATCCTCCCGTTGGTCCGGTTCGGCCATGCCTTCGCGGCGATTGCAAGCGTCGCGATCGTCGTGCAGGGGTTCCACCCTGCTCCTGCCGCCACTATGTTGCATCGCAGCAAGGACACCGCCTTGGCCCGCAAATTCCTCTATCTGATAGCGATCCTGATCATGCTCGCCATCGCCGCCGCGTTCGCTTACCGTCTGTTTGGCGTGCAGATCCTGCGCACGGCCTTGGTACCGACCACCAAATTCGAGCATCAGGCGGAGGCCGCGCCCTCGGTCTATGCCGATCCGGCGATGTGGTTCTCGCGACCCGGCAAGGCGGACGATCCCTCGCGCTGGGTGCCGGCGGGCTATCAGCCGGCCAAGGCCCCGCCCGCGGCGGTATTCTTCATCCACCCGACCTCGTATCTCGATCGCGCGCACTGGAATGCGCCGCTCGACAATGCCGAGGCGAACGATCGCGCCAAGCTGTTCCTGCGCGGCCAGGCGAGCGCGTTCAACGAGATCGGCCAGGTCTGGGCGCCCCGCTATCGCCAGGCCACCTTCGGCGCCTTCCTGACGAGCGAGGCCGCCGCCGGGCAGGCGCTCGACCTCGCTTATGGCGACGTGCTCACCGCCTTCGACCAGTTCGTGAAGGAAATCGGCGCCGACCGCCCGATCATCCTCGCGGGGCACAGCCAGGGCGCGCTCCACCTGACGCGGCTGCTGCGCGATCGCGTCGCGGGCAAGCCGCTCGCACGCCGCATCGTCGCCGCCTATGTCGTCGGCTGGCCGGTCTCGAAGACCGCCGATCTCCCCGCGCTCGGCCTGCCGCAATGCGCGGCCGCGGACCAGACCGGCTGCATCCTTTCCTGGCAGACCTTCGCCGAGCCCGCCGATCCCTCGCTGATCTTCGACACGTTCGACAAGACCCAGGGCTATACCGGCGCCCCGCGCGCGGGCACCGACGTGATCTGCACCAATCCGCTCACCGGCACGCCCGATGCGGCGGCGCCGGCGAGCGCCAATCTGGGCGCGCTCTTCCCCTCGACGGATCTCGGCACCGCCACGATCGTGCCCGGCACAATATCTGCCAAATGTGAAGGTCGCGGCATCCTTTCGGTGGGGCCGCCGCCTGATCTCGTGGGAAATTACGTGCTTCCCGGCAACAATTACCACGTTTTCGATTATTCGCTGTTCTGGGCCAACATCAGGGCCGACGCGCAACGGCGGCTGAATTCCTACAAAAACAATTGATCGTTGCTTTCGCTCGCTTCGTCACCACCGGTTTCGACTTGTCCCCCACCTGCCACGATTCGGCCTTATTCTCGTTGATCGGCCGCAACTCCCTCGCGATCTGGGCGTCATCGTCCCACCGTTTCAAATCCCCGAGGGAGACACGAAAGATGAAGACCCTTCTCAAGACCGCGATGCTGACCGGCGCCTGCATGATCGCCGCACCTGCGCTGGCGCAGACCGCCACCGATCCCGCGGCCCCGCCACAGACCGACCCGATGCAGGCCGATCCGGCGATGACGCCGCAGACGACGGCACCGCAGACGACCACGCCCGCCGATCCGGCCGCGACGCCGCAGACCGCAGCGCCGGCCGCCCAGGTGAGCGACGCCGAAGTCGATCAGTTCGCGACCGCCGCGGTCGAGGTGCAGAAGATCGGCAGCGACACGACCGTCGCCGAGGATGCCAAGCAGGAGAAGATGGCCGCCGCGGTGCAGAGCTCGGGGCTGACGCCCGAGCGCTTCAACGAGATCGCGCAGGCCTCGCAGAGCGATCCCGCCCTCCAGGCGCGCATCCAGACCGCAGCGCAGAGCAAGATGCAGCCGGCCAGCTAAGAGCCGCTTTGCGCATAACGCGCCGGCCGATGCCCCCGATCGGCCGGCGCGTTTTGATTCGCCCGGCGGCGCGGTCGCGCTATAGCGGCGGCGATGATCACCGCCGACCGCACCGAGTTTCGTGACGCGCTGCCCGCCGGCGGCCGCCTGATCGGGCTCGACGTCGGCACCAAAACGATCGGCACGGCCTTGTGCGACGCCGGCTGGAGCTTCGCCAGCCCCGCCGAGCTCGTCCGCCGCACCAAATTCCAGAAGGACAAGGCCGCGCTCGCCGCGCTGATCGCCGACCAACAGGTGCGCGGGGTCGTGATCGGCCTGCCGCTCAACCTAGACGGCAGCGAAAGTCCGCGCAGCCAGTCGACCCGCGCCTTCGCGCGCAACCTCGCCGATCTCGATCTGCCGATCCTGCTGTGGGACGAGCGCTGGTCCACCCAGGCGGTCACCCGCACGCTGATCGAGCAGGACGCCAGCCGCGCCAGGCGCGCCGAGCTGGTCGACAAAATGGCCGCCGCCTACATCCTGCAAGGCGCGATCGACGCGCTGGTCGGGGCCTAACCCCTCCGTTCGTTTCGAGCGAAGTCGAGAAACCGCACCCTTACCGTGTCTCGACTGCGCTCGACACGAACGGCAATTTTGGTCAGGTCTGCTTCAAAACCCTAACGCCTTCCCACGCCGTCCCACGCTGGAACACGCCGAATCGCAGGCTGGCGGTAACCCTTGGGTAAGCTTACTATTCCCCTAACAGCCGATCAGGGGAATGTTTCGATGTCCACGCGAACCGCCGTCGTCCGCGCCCGGTCCTGGATCCGCGCCGCGCTCTATCTCGCCGCGTTGGTCGCGCTTCCCTTCCTCGCCTCACCCGCGGCCGCTGCGGGCGCCACCGCCAAATTCCCGGTCAAGAGCGTGCTCGGCCTCGACGCCCCGCTCCAGCCCGGCGATTACGTATGGGATGCGGACGACATCGCGCCGGGCAAGACCACGATCGTCGTCGATCTCGATGCCGCGCTGATCCACGTCTATCGCGCGGGCAACGAGATCGGGCGCTCGTCGATCATCTACGGCTACGGCAACAAGCCGACGCCGACCGGCGTCTATCCGATCCTGCAGAAGGACGTGGATCACGTCTCGAACATCTATAAGGGCGCGCCGATGCCCTGGATGCTGCGGCTGACCTGGACCGGCATCTCGATCCACGGCAGCGAGACGATCTCGGACGACATCGCCACCCACGGCTGCATCGGCCTGCCGCACGGCTTCGCCAGGATCCTGTTCGCCAACGCGCATCTCGGCGACACCGTGCTGGTGACCAACGACTGGAGCGGCAACGACGACGCCATCCGCATGGCCGAGGCCGCGCAGCCGACCATCACCCCCGCGCCCGCGCCGGTGATCGACTACACCTTCCCGATCGACACGCCGGCCGACGACGCCGCGGTGCTCGCGAGCAACTGACGCGCTGCCTTGCGCCCCGCCGCCGGGGGCGCTACGCGGCAGCTTTGATGCCTCCGTCCGATCACTCGCCGGCCGCCCAGATCCCGGGCGGCGCCGTTTTCCCGCACGGGAATCTCACGGGTATCGCGGGGCTCCAGCCGCACGAGATCATGTTCCTCCTCGACGAGGCGGAACAATGGGTCGACTGGAACCGCCGCCACGCCAAGAGCCAGCATCCGCTCGACGGCCTCACCCAGATCAACGCCTTTTTCGAGAACTCGACCCGCACGCTCCTGTCGTTCGAGATCGCGGGGAAGCGGCTGGGCGCGGACGTGGTCAACATGCACGCGGCGCAAAGCTCGGTGAAAAAGGGCGAGACGTTGATCGACACCGCGATGACGCTGAACGCGATGCGCGCCGACGTGATCGTGATCCGCCACGCAAGCTCGGGCGCGGTGCAGCTGATCGCGGACAAGGTCGCCTGCCCCGTGCTCAACGCCGGCGACGGTAGCCACGAGCACCCCACGCAGGCGCTGCTCGACGCGCTGACGATCCGCCGCCGCCGCGGCAGCATCGCGCATCAGCGTGTCGTGATCTGCGGCGACCTGCTCCACAGCCGCGTCGCGCGATCGAACATCCTCGCGCTGACCGCGCTCGCGGCCGAGGTCCGCGTCTGCGCGCCCTCGACACTGATGCCGCCCGCGATCGAGCGGATGGGCGTCACCGCCTTCACCGATTTCGACGCCGCGATTCGTGACGCCGACGTGGTGATGATGCTCCGCCTCCAGAACGAGCGCATGTCGGGCGCGTACATCCCCTCCACGCGCGAATATCACCTGCGCTACGGCCTCACCCTCGACCGCCTCGCGCGCGCCAAGCCCGATGCGCTGGTGATGCACCCCGGCCCGATGAACCGCGGGGTCGAGATCGCCTCGAACGTCGCCGATCATCCCGAGCGCTCGGCGATCACCGAACAGGTCGAGATGGGGGTCGCGGTGCGCATGGCGTGCCTCGACGTGCTGACGCGGCGCGCGCGCGGCGTGGAGGGCTGGGCATGAAGCGCGCCTTCGCCAACGCCCGGCTCGTCTGCCCGCAAGGCGGCGTTTCGACCGGCACGCTGATCACCGAGGGCGATCGCATCGTCGCCGTCGGGCAGACGGGCCTGCCGAGCGATGCCGAGGTGGTGGACTGCAAGGGGCTGACCCTCGCGCCCGCGATCGTCGATCTGGGCGTGTTCGCGATCGATCTTCCCGCCTTCCACGCCGGCGGCATCGCGCGCGTCGGGCTGATGCCCGATCAGTCGCCGGTGCTCGACGATCCCGGCATCGTCCAGCGCGCCGCACTGATCGGCAAGCCGACCTTGTGGATCCACCCGCTCGCCGCCGCCACCAAGGGGCTGGCGGGCCAGGATCTCGCCGAAATGGCGATCAACAAGCAGGCCGGCGCCAGGGCCGTCGCCACGGGGCGGCGCTGGATCGCCGACTCGGGCGTGATGCGCAAGGTGCTGGGCTATGCGCGCGACCTCGGTCTCGCGGTAATCGCACATGCCGAGGATGGCGGGCTCGCCGCCAATGCCGTGGCGACCGCGGGCGAAACCGCAACCCGGCTGGGTCTCGCCTCGGCGCCATCGCTCGCCGAGCCGCTCGCGATCGCGCGCGACCTGATGCTCGCCGAGGAAACCGGCGCGCGGCTCCATGTCCGCCAGGTGACGACCGCGGCCGGGTTCGATCTCGTCCGCGCCGCCAAGCGCCGGGGCGTCGCGGTAACGTGCGGGATCACGCCCGCGCACCTGCTGCTCTCCGACATCGCGATGACCGATTTCCGCAGCTTCGCCCATCTCTCGCCACCGCTACGCAGCGAGGACGATCGCCAGGCCGCGCTCGCCGCGATCGCCGACGGCACGATCGACGTGCTCGGCTCGGGTCACGACCCGCGCGGCCCCGAGGAAAAGCGCCTGCCCTTCGCCGACGCCGCGCCGGGTGCGGCCGATGCCGAGCATCTGCTCGCGCTCGCGCTCGGCCTCGTGCGCGACGAGCGGCTGACGATCGATCGCCTGTTCGCGTTGCTCTCGGCCAACCCTGCGGCCGTGCTCGGGGTCGAGGGCGGTATGCTCACAGTCGGCGCGCCCGCCGATCTCGTGCTGTTCGATGCCGATGCGCCATGGCAGATCGCCACCGACGCCATGAACGCCGGAACCGGCAACACGCCGTTCGACGGGCTGCCGGTTCAGGGCAAGGTGCGCCGCCTGTTCAAAGGCGGCGCGGAGGTATTTTCGGCTTAGCGCGAGGCGAGCTGCTTGCCCTGCTCGATCCACTTGGCGATCTGATCGCCGGCATCCTGCCGCACGAAGCATTTGCCGCCCTTGGCCTTGTAGCGGCGGCACAGGCTGACGGCATCGGCGCGCGCGAAGCCGCCGACCGAGAGGCGGTAGAACTCACCGCCATTGCCGCTGAAGTGCATGCCTTGCGGCGTCTGGTCGCGGAACGCCGGCAGCACGCGCCGAATGCGGTTCCAGCCGTCACGCGCGACCGCAGCATTCTCATAGGCACCGAGCTGGACCACCCAATTGCCCGACGCGAGCTCGATCGGCGCGGCGGCACGGCCGGCCGCCGGCTTCGCGACTGACGCCACGCGCACCGCCTGCGCAGGAATCGGCTGGACGACTTCCTTGCGCGGCCCGAACACCACCGACGCGACACGGCTCACCAGACTCGGCGTTGCTGCCGGCGTGGCAACCGTCACCGTCGCGGCCGGCGCGAGCGCGGGGCCGGGCACGGCGATCTCAACGGGCTCGGCCGCCGCCAACGCCACCGGTGCCGCCTCGGCATTGAGCGCAAGCGCGACCGGCTGGCCCTGATCCTCCTGCGGCCGGACGCCGAGCAGCGCCGCGACCTGATCCGCCGCGCCGTGCGGGCTCGCGAAGGCGGCCCATTGCTCGATCCGCTTGTCGACATCGGCGGGCGACAGATCAACCATCGCGATCGACCGCGCCGCCTGCCAATTGCCCGCGAGCGCGAAGGCGAGCGCGAGATTCTGCCGCGTCTTGGGCGTCGCGTCGCGCTGCCGCGCGGCAGGCACGAGCACCTCGATCGCGGCCTTGGGATCGCCGGCAAGCGCGAGCGCGAGCCCGCGATCGGCAGCCGGAATCACGCCCGCATGATCGTCGAGCGTGGCGCGCGCCGCGTTCCAGTCGCCCTCGGCGGTGTGCGCGAGCGCGAGGCTGAGCGCCGCCTTGCCGTCGTTCGAATCGAGCGTCAGCGCATCGGTGAACGCCTGCCTCGCCGAGGTGAATCGGCCGTCCGCCATGTAGGATTGGCCGAGCAGCACGCGATAACCCGCCTCGCGCGGTGCGAGCTTCACCGCGCCTTCGGCAAGCTCGACGGCATCGTCGGCATCGTTCTTCGCGAGCTCGCGGCCGGCCTTGTCGGCAAGCTTTGCGGCCTGCTCTGCAACCGCACCGGCGCTGCGCGTGCTGGCCGAGGCGACGACGCCGCCGTCGTGCGCGCAGCCCACCATCGTCCCGCCGAACAGCAGCGCCGAGGCGCCGAAGGTCAGCATGATCCGGGTCTTCATCACGTATCCCCCAATTCGTCCGTGAATCACCTGCGCGGTGGCAGCTGGCGCACCAGCTCGTCGACTTCCGGCAGCGTGCCGAGCAGTTGGTCGAGCGCCTCGGTGACGAGCACCTGCGCCGAGCGGTTGCACAAAGCGCTCGCGAGCCGCAGCCGCAGATGGCGATCGGCATCGAGCCGCAGCGTGAACGCCGCCTTGCCCGAGGCATTGCGCTTGCCGCGCCCCTTGCCCTTGCCCGATGTTTCGCGCCCGATCCGCGTCGCGGTGGCGACCGAAACCGATTTGCGCGACGTGCGCGCCGGCTGCTGCGGGACTTCGGCGACGGGCGCCGGGGTCTCGACGACCGGTGTCGGCACCGACGTCTCGATCTCCTCGCGCAGCGCCTCGCGCTGGCGCAGCACCGTCGGCGGCGCGGCGATCGTCTCCATCGGCGTCAGCACCGGCCGCGGGCCGGGCACGTGCTCTTCAGCCGGGCCCAGATCGTTCCAGCCGAGATCCTCGAGCTGGTCGTTCATCGGGCCGAACCCGGTCAGGCCTTGCGGGCGCATCGCAGGGCGCGCCTGCCCCTTGCGCGCGAGCAACCCCGAGGAAAGCGATGCGGTGGGCTTCAACTGCGGCATGTCAGCTCACCACCCGGCGGCCGAAGCCGCCTGCCGTCTGCCGCGGCGCCACGAAACCGTTGGCGCTGGGCGCGCTGAACACCGTGCGGCGGAAATTCTTCTCGAGCCGATCGGAGATATAGCCCCAGAGCTGCTGGATCTCCTGCGCCGACCGACACCGTTCGTCGACCTCCATCACCGTGCGGCCGTCGATCATCGAGGCGGCGAAATCGGTGCGGTGGTGGACGGTGATCGGCGCCACCGTGCCATGCTGCGACAACGCGACGGCGGCTTCCGACGTAATCCGCGCCTTGGGCGTCGCCGCGTTGACGACGAAGATCAGCGGCTTGCCGGCGCGCTCGCACAGATCGACGGTGGCGCCGACGGCGCGCAGGTCGTGCGGGCTCGGGCGCGTCGGGATAACGATCAGTTCGGCGACCGCGATCACGCTCTGGATCGCCATCGTAATCGCGGGCGGCGTATCGATCATCGCCAGCTTGAAGCCCTGCTGACGCAGCACCTCGAGATCGGCGGCGAGCCGCGCGACCGTGGTCTGCGCGAAGGCCGGATAATCGGTGTCGCGCTCGTTCCACCAGTCGGAGAGCGAGCCCTGCGGATCGATGTCGATGAGCACGACCGGCCCGGCGCCGGCCAATTGAGCCTGCACCGCCAGATGCCCCGAAAGCGTGGTCTTGCCGGACCCGCCTTTCTGCGATGCCATTGCGAGAACCCGCATTCGTGTCCCCCGAAATCCTGCTGTTCCAGCGTCTGCGAATGGCACGGGGAACCATAAGAAGCCGTTAACGGAGCTACGGCGTGGTCTTCGCTGCGGCACGCCTCCAAAGAAGCAAGGCGACCAACCGTCGGAATTTGCTCCATATCGGCACAGATGCCCCCGATCGGGGGGTGACAGGCGCGGACGGGCAATTATGGTCGGCAGCGCGAAGGCGGGGGGAGCCTTCCGGGGGCGGCGGGCATCTCAGCCGGGGTCTGCCGCCCCCATCCGGCCGGCAGCATGGTTAGGGGGAATGCTGCCAGTTCCCCCGCTCTCGCGAGAGGCGACGGGAAAACAGCTCTCGACCGATCCGGTTCCGGCTGATCGAAGTTAATTTCGCAACAGCCGCATTTTTCCGGCCCGGCGCTCGCGGCAATCGTCACGCCATCGTTGCATGCATGCGATTTCACGGCATTATCGCGATGTTTACCATGCTGCCCCCACAGGAGCCGACATGACTCGTCTTCTCGCCCCCGCCGCTGCCGTCATTGCCGGCATCATGCTCACCGCCGCCGCGCCACAAAGCGCCAATCCGGTCAAGGCAGGCGTCGATGCCTGGGCCCGGGGCGACGATGCCGCCGCGGTCAAGGCCTGGCGCGGCCCGGCCGAGCGCGGCGATGCCGATGCGCAGTTCAACCTCGGCCAAGCCTACAAGCTCGGCCGCGGCGTTGCCGCCGATCCGGCCGAGGCAGAGAAATGGTATCGCAAGGCCGCCGAGCAGGGCCACTATCAGGCCGAGGAGAATTACGGGCTCGCGTTGTTCCAGAACGGCAAGCGCGCCGAGGCCGCGCCCTGGCTCGAGAAAGCCGCGATGCGCGGGGCGCCGCGCGCGCAGCTCGTCTACGGGACGATGTTGTTCAACGGTGATGGCGGGCTGGCGAAGGATTGGGTGCGCGCCTATGCGCTGCTGACGCGCGCGTCGGGCTCGGGCCTGCCGCAGGCGAGCGAGACGCTCGGCCAGATGGATCGCTACATTCCGGAGGACCAGCGTCGGAAAGGACTGGAACTCGCGCGGCAATATCAGACAGAGACGCAGCGGCCTGCGCTGCCGCCGCAAATGCTCGCCTCGGCCGAGACGACCAAACAGCCGATCCGCACCGTAGCCGTGCCGCCATCGACCCCCGCTACAGCGCCCACACCACAACCGGGCGCACCCTATACGGTTCCCGGCCACGCGCCGGCGACGACATCGGCCGCCGCGGCGGCACCGGCGCCGGTCGCAACGCCCAAACCGACGCCTACGCCCGCGCAGCCCGCAACGGTCCAGCCGGTCCCTAAGCCCGAAGGCCGGTGGCGCATCCAGCTCGGCGCGTTCAGCAACGAGGCCAATGCGCGCAAGCTGTGGGGCCGCATCCAGCCGCGCGTGAGCACGCTCGGCAACCGCCAATCCTATTTCGTCAAGGCCGGGTCGATCGTGCGGCTCCAGGCCGGCCCCTTCGCCTCATCCCGCGAGGCGGCGAGCGCTTGCGCGGCGGTCAAGGCGAAGGGCAACGACTGCCTGCCGGTCGCGCCGTAAAGCCGCTTCAGGCTCGCGCCCACTCGCTGCTCGGCACGCCCTGCGCATAGAGCAACGCCGTGAGATCGGCATGTTCGAGCCGCGCGCCCGCCTCGGCAGCGACCACCGGCTTGGCGCGATAAGCGACGCCGAGGCCCGCCTTGCGGATCATCGGCAGGTCGTTGGCGCCGTCGCCGATCGCGAGCGTTTCCGAAAGCGGAATGCCGAGCGCAGCGGCGGCATCGAGCAGCGCCCGCTCCTTCGCCACCGAATCAACGATCGGCTTGGTGACGGCGCCGGTCAGCACGCCATCTTCGATCACGAGCTCGTTCGAGAGCGCCCGATCGAATCCGATCGCCGCGCCGACGCGGTCGGCGAAGCGCGAGAAGCCACCCGAAACGAGGATCGCGGTCGCGCCCAGCCGCGCCTTCATCGTGCGCACCAGCGTCGCTGCGCCCGGGGTCGCGCGCACGCGCTCGGCAAGGCATTGATCGATCACCGCCGCGTCGAGGCCCTTTAACCGCGCCACCCGCTCATCGAGCGCCTGCGCGAAATCGAGCTCGCCGCGCATCGCGCGTTCGGTGACGGCGGCGATCTCGGCCTTGATGCCGGCATAATCGGCGAGTTCATCCAAACATTCGACGGTGATCATCGTCGAATCCATGTCGGCGATCAGCAGCTTCTTGGCGCGCGTCGCCATCGGCTGAACGATCACGTCGGTCTGCGGGTGCGCGCCCTCCAGAGCCTTGCGCGCGGTGGAGGGACCGCCCTGAAACACGATGTCGGCCGCGCGGCCCTCATCGATCCGCACCGACACCTGCGGCGCGCAACCGGCTTGCGCCAGCCGGTCGCATAGGCTCGAAAGGTCGCCGGCGCCGATCTCTCCGGCGGTAATCAACGTGGCGATGTAAATGACGTCCTCCTGTCCCCAGTCCGTGGCGCTCATCGCAGGACCGACCGCGAGCGGCAAGTCCGCGCTCGCGCTCGCACTCGCCGAGCGTCGGCGCGGCACGATCATCAACGCCGATTCGGCGCAAGTCTATGCCGATCTGCGTGTGCTTTCCGCACGGCCCACCCCGGAGGAGGAGGCCCGCGTGCCGCACCGCCTGTTCGGCTATATCGACGGCGCCGACGCTTGCTCGGCGGCGCGCTGGGCGGCGGACGCCAAAACGGCAATCGCGGAGGCGCACGGTGAAGGCCGCCTGCCCATTCTCGTCGGCGGCACCGGTCTCTACCTGCGCACGCTGATCGAGGGCATCGCGCCGGTGCCCGAGATCGATCCGCAGGTGCGCGCCGAGGTGCGCGCGATGCCGGTCGCGGCGGCGCACCGCGCCCTTCAGGCCGCGGACCCCGGTGCTGCCGCGCGCCTCGCGCCTGCGGATACGACGCGGGTGGCGCGCGCGCTCGAGGTCGTGCGCTCGACCGGGCGGCCGCTCGCCCAATGGCAGGCCTCTCGCCAAGGCGGGATCGGCGACGAGATTGCCCTGACGGCGCTCCTGCTGCTGCCGGACCGCGACTGGTTGTTCGCCCGCTGCGACGCCCGGTTCGAGATGATGCTGGAGCAAGGCGCGGCCGACGAAGTGCGCCGCCTGCTCGCCCGGTCCGATCTGCCCGCCGCCGCGCCGATCCGACGTGCGATCGGCGTGCCCGAGATCGCCGCCTGGCTTTCGGGCGCGTGCGACCGCGACGCAGCGATCGCCGACGCGCAGACGGCGACCCGCCGCTATGCCAAGCGGCAATATACCTGGTTCCGCAACCAGCCTCCTACGCAATGGCTGCGCGCAACCGAGACACAAACAAACGCACTGATTGACTATATAGAAACAAAATTACTTCATTAGGGGTTGACCTGCATTTTTATAACGGTTAGCAGCCGCCACGCCCGCATGTTATTGCAGTGCGGCAAGAAAGGACGCGAATCATGGCCGAGAAGAGCGGAGCCGACATCCTGATCGAGGCGCTGAGCGACCTCGGGGTCGAGCTCGTCTTCGGCTATCCCGGCGGCGCGGTGCTGCCGATCTACGACGCGCTCTTCCAACAGAAGAAGATTCGCCACATCCTCGTGCGCCACGAACAGGCCGCGACGCACGCCGCCGAGGGCTATGCCCGCGCGACCGGCAAGCCGGGCGTGGTGCTCGTGACGTCGGGCCCGGGTGCAACCAACGCGATCACGGGCATCACCGATGCGCTGATGGATTCGATCCCGATGATCGTACTCACCGGGCAGGTGCCGACCGCGCTGATCGGTACCGATGCCTTTCAGGAAGCGGATACGGTCGGCCTCACCCGCCACTGCACCAAGCACAATTATCTGGTGAAGGATCCCGCGCGGCTAGGCGAGGTGATCCACGAGGCGTTCCACATCGCGACCTCGGGCCGCCCCGGCCCGGTGGTGATCGACATTCCCAAGGACGTCCAGGTGGCGACCGCGCGCTACGCGGCACCCGGCCCAATCCTGCACAAGACCTACCGCCCCGCGACCGAGGCCGATCCGGCGCTGATCGACAGCGCGGTCGAGATGCTGGCGGCGGCCGAGCGGCCGATCTTCTACACCGGCGGCGGCGTGATCAATTCGGGGCCCGAAGCGAGCCGGCTACTGCGCGAGCTCGCCGCGCTCACCGGCGCGCCCGTCACCTCGACGCTGATGGGCCTCGGCGCCCTGCCCGCCTCCTCGCCGCAATGGCTCGGCATGCTGGGCATGCATGGCACGTTCGAAGCCAATCTGGCGATGAACAAGGCCGATCTGATCATTGCGCTCGGCGCGCGGTTCGACGATCGCGTCACCGGCCGCCTCGATGCGTTCGCGCCGCATTCGAAGAAGATCCACATCGATATCGACCGGTCCTCGGTCAACAAGAACGTCCGCGTAGACCTGCCCGTCATCGCCGACTGCGGCGCTGCGCTGGAGGCGATGATCGCGACGTGGAAGGCGCGCGGGCACGCCAAACCCGATCTCGGCGAATGGTGGCGCCGGATCGAGGGCTGGCGCGCGACCAGGAGCCTCGATTTCCCCGAGACCGACCCCAAGGCGATCATGCCCCAGCGGGCGATCCGCGCGCTCTACGAGGCGACGAAGGACAAGGCGCCGATCATCACCACCGAGGTCGGCCAGCATCAGATGTGGGCAGCGCAGCATTTCGGCTTCGAGGCGCCCAACAAATGGCTGACCTCGGGCGGGCTCGGCACGATGGGCTACGGCCTGCCCGCCGCGATCGGCGCGCAGCTCGGCCATCCCGACGCGCTGGTGATCGACATCGCCGGCGAAGCCTCGATCCAGATGAACATCCAGGAGATGGCGACCGCTGCGCAATACCGACTGCCGGTCAAGGTCTTCATCCTCAACAACGAATATATGGGCATGGTCCGCCAATGGCAGGAACTGACCTATTCCAGCCGCTATTCGCAGAGTTACAGCGAATCCCTGCCGGATTTCGTGAAGCTCGCCGAAGCCTATGGCTGGAAGGGTATCCGCATCGAGGACCGCGGCCAGCTCGACGACGGCATCGCCGCGATGCTCGCGCATGACGGCCCGGTGATCGTCGATTGCGCGGTCTCGAAGCTCGCCAATTGCTTCCCCATGATCCCGTCCGGCGCGGCACATACCGACATGATCCTCCAGGCGGGCGAAGTGTCGGGCACGATGGACGACGAAGCCAAGGCGCTGGTGTGATGGAAACTTTATCGTCACCCCAGCGAAAGCTGGGGTCTCGCGCCGCATGTGCGCGCTCAGTAACAGGGAGATCCCAGCTTTCGCTGGGATGACGGGGATGCACATCAGGGAAGAAACCATCGAGCGGCACACGCTCGCCGTCATCGTCGACAACGAGCCGGGCATCCTCGCGCGGATCGCAGGCCTGTTCACCGCGCGCGGCTACAATATCGAGAGCCTGACGGTGACCGACATCTCGGAGGACGATCTCGTCAGCCGGATCACCATCGTCACCTCGGCGAGCGCGCACGTGATGGAGCAGATCATCGCCCAGCTCGAACGCCTCGTGCCGGTCCACAAGGTGCTCGACCTGTCGGTGCTCGGGCCGCACGTCGAGCGCGAGCTGGCGCTGGTCAAGGTCGCCGGCACCGGCGATCACCGCATCGAGGCGCTGCGCCTCGCCGACGTGTATCGGGCGCGCGTGATCGACGCGACGATCGAGAGCTTCGTGTTCGAGGTCACCGGCGGCAGCGACAAGATCGACACCTTCGTCAACCTGATGCGCGAGGTCGGCCTCGTCGAGGTCGCGCGCACCGGCATCGTCGCGATCGCGCGCGGCGCCAGGGGGGCTTAGCAAAATTCCCCTCTCCCCTTGGGAGAGGGAGGGGCCCGCCGCGAAGCGGTGGGAGGGTGAGGGTGAGAACCTCCCCGTCTCCGCCACCCTCACCAACTCCGACTAGCCGGCAAGCCGGCAAGTCTTCGTATCCTCTCCCAACGGAGAGGAGGGACAAGAAAGGGAAGAACATGCGTGTCTATTACGATCGCGACGCCGATCTGAACCTCATCACGGACAAGAAAATCGCGATCGTCGGCTATGGCAGCCAGGGCCATGCCCATGCGCAGAATCTGCGCGATTCGGGCGTAAAGGAGATCGCGATCGCACTGCGCGAAGGCTCCGCAACCCGCAAGAAGGCCGAGGATGCCGGCTTCAAGGTAATGACCAATGCCGAGGCCGCCAAATGGGCGGACATCGTCATGATCCTCGCCCCCGACGAGCATCAGGCGGCGATCTGGGACGCGGACCTCAAGGGCAACATCCGCCCCGGCGCTGCGATCGCCTTCGCGCACGGCCTCAACGTCCATTTCGGGCTGATCGAGGCCCCCGCGGACATCGACGTCATCATGATCGCGCCCAAGGGCCCCGGCCACACCGTGCGCAGTGAATATGTCCGCGGCGGCGGCGTGCCGTGCCTGATCGCGATCGACCAGGACGCGAGCGGCAACGCGCACGACATCGCGCTCGCCTATGCGAGCGGCGTCGGCGGCGGCCGCTCGGGGATCATCGAGACCAACTTCCGCGAGGAATGCGAAACCGACCTGTTCGGCGAACAGGCGGTGCTGTGCGGCGGCCTCAGCCACCTCATCATCGCCGGTTTCGAGACTCTGGTCGAGGCCGGTTACGCCCCCGAAATGGCCTATTTCGAGTGCCTCCACGAGGTGAAGCTGATCGTCGACCTGATGTATGAGGGCGGCATCGCCAACATGCGTTATTCGATCTCGAACACCGCCGAATATGGCGACATCACCACCGGCCCGCGGATCATCACCGACGAGACCAAGGCCGAGATGAAGCGCGTCCTCGCCGACATCCAGGCGGGGCGGTTCGTGAAGAACTTCGTCCTCGACAACCGCGCCGGCCAGCCCGAGCTCAAGGCCAGCCGCAAGGCCGCCGCCGCGCACCCGATCGAGAAGATCGGCAGCGAGCTGCGCGCGATGATGCCCTGGATCGGCGCCAACAAGCTGGTGGATAAAGAGAAGAACTGAGCCGTCACCCCAGCGAAAGCTGGGGTCTCGTGCCGCAGGTGTCTTCCTCGCGGCACGAGATGCCAGCTTCCGCTGGCATGACGAGCTGGGCTATGACGACCCCACAACAATCGGGAGTCGTGCCATGCGTCTCGTTCTCGCCTCGCTTCTCGCCATCGCCGCCGTCCCCGCGCTCGCGCAGCAACAGCTTCCCGCCGAAGCGCCCGGCGCGCCCGATCCGTCGCGCGTCGTCGCAGGCACCTACGATGTCGATCCCGGCCATACGCAGGTGCTCTTCACCGTCACGCACCTGGGGTTCAGCACCTATACCGGCATGTTCGTCGAGCCCACGGGCACGCTGACGCTCGATCCGAAGAACCCGTCGGCCGCGAAGGTCGACATCACCTTCCCGATCGCGAAGGTGCGCACCACCGTCGCCGGTCTCGACGAGCACCTCCAGAAACCCGAATTCTTCGATGCCGCCAAATTCCCCACCGGCCATTTCGTCTCGACCAAGGTCACCGTCGCCAACCAGACCGCCGAGATCGAGGGCAATCTGACGCTCAAAGGTGTCACCAAACCCGTCACGCTCGACGTCCAGTTTGTCGGTGCGGGCAAGAGCCCGATGGGCCCGCCCAAGACCAATGTCGGCTTCGCCGCGACCACAACCGTCAAGCGCAGCGATTTCGGCATCGATTACGGCATCCCGCTGGTTTCCGACGAGGTGCTGCTGACGATCAACGCGGCGTTCGTCCAGCAATGAGCGAGGGCGACGAAGGCACGCCCGGCGTCGGCCGGGTCGAGGCCTTTTCGGACGGCGTGATCGCGATCATCATCACGATCATGGTGCTCGAGCTCCACCCGCCGATCGCCGAGGAATTCGGCCGACTGTGGACGCTGTGGCCGATCTTCCTCGCCTATGTGCTGAGCTATGCCTATGTCGCGGTCTATTGGGTCAACCACCACCGGCTGTTCAGCCACGCGACGCGCGTCACCAACGGGCTGGTCTGGTCGAACATGGCGCTGCTCTTCACGCTGTCGCTGGTGCCGTTCTCGACCTCCTATCTCGGCGAGCACCAATTCACGCGCGAGGCGACGTGGCTCTATCTCGTCACGATGCTGCTCCCCGCCTTCGCTTATGTCTGGCTGCAATCGGTGGTCCGGCGGACCGGACGGCAGAGCGAGGATGCCCGCGCCTATCATCTGCAAATGACGCGCAAGGGCCTGTTCGCGGTCGCGGTCTATCTGCTCGGCGCGGGCCTGACGGTCGTGTCGCCCTGGTTCGGCGTGCTCGCGGCGGCGATCGTGGCGATCTTATGGTTCCTGCCCTCCAGCCCGCTCGATCGCATGTTCTCGCGCAAGGCGCTGGACAAGCCCGGCGCGCTGCGGCATTGATCGGACAATATGACGCGAGCCGCGCTTCTTCTTCCGCTGCGACTTATCCGCCCTTAGGCGGATCGTTCGCGCGCACGCGCGCTCCCGCCTAAGGGCCCTTCCCGACCCCCAACATCACGCCATGCGGCGCAGCGCGCCGAAGGCCCGCGACACAGGAAGTCCCATGCTGAGCGATCCCAGCGTCAAATACCGCCCCTTTCCGCAGGTCGATCTGCCCGACCGCCAATGGCCGAGCCGCACCATCACCACGCCGCCGCGCTGGCTTTCCACCGACATGCGCGACGGCAACCAGGCGCTGATCGACCCGATGGACGCCGAGAAGAAACGGCGTTTCTTCGACCTGCTCGTCAAGGTCGGCCTCAAGGAGATCGAGGTCGGTTTCCCCGCCGCCGGCGCGACCGAGTTCGATTTCATCTCCGATCTGGTCAGGTCGGGTCGCATTCCCGACGACGTGACGGTCCAGGTGCTCACCCAATCGCGCCGCGACTTGATCGAGACGAGCTTCCAGAGCCTCGTCGGCGCCAGGCGTGCGATCGTCCATCTCTACAACGCGGTGTCGCCGGCGTGGCGCAAGATCGTGTTCGGCATGAGCCGCGACGAGGTGAAGAAGATCGCTGTCGAGGGCGTCAAGGTGCTGCGCGACGAGGCCGCGAAGCAGCCCGATACCGACTGGCATTTCGAATATTCGCCCGAAACCTTCTCGACCGCCGAGCTCGATTTCTCGGTCGAGGTCTGCGAGGCGGTGATGGACGTGCTCCGCCCCACGCCCGAGCGGCCGCTGATCCTCAACCTGCCCGCGACCGTCGAGGCGGCGACGCCCAACATCTATGCCGACCAGATCGAATGGTTCTGCCGCAACATCCGCAATCGCGACAGCGTGGTGATCTCGCTCCACCCGCACAACGACCGCGGCACCGGCGTCGCCGCGGCCGAGCTCGGCCTGATGGCGGGCGCGGATCGCGTCGAGGGCTGCCTGCTCGGCAACGGCGAGCGCACCGGAAACTGCGATCTCGTGACGGTCGCGCTCAACATGTACACGCAAGGGCTGAACCCCGGCCTCGACTTCTCGGACATCGACGAGGTGGTGAACACGGTCAATTATTGCACTAACCTGCCCGTCCACCCGCGCACGCCCTATGCGGGCGATCTCGTCTTCACCGCCTTCTCCGGCAGCCATCAGGACGCGATCAAGAAGGGCTTCGCCGCGCAGGAAGCGCGCAACGACGACTTGTGGGAAGTCCCCTACCTCCCGATCGACCCCAAGGATCTCGGCCGCGATTACGAGGCGGTGATCCGCGTCAATTCTCAGTCGGGCAAGGGCGGCGTCGCCTGGGTGATCGAGCAGGACAAGGGCCTCAAGCTCCCCAAGCGCCTCCAGGCCGCGTTCAGCCGCCACGTTCAGGCGCTGGCGGACGAGACCAGCCGCGAACTGAACGCCGACGACATCTGGCAACTCTTCAAGCGCACCTATCTGCCGGGGGACGCCGACCGCTTCGTCCTCGTCGATTACGAGGAAAGCGGCCCCGCCGGCCAGCGCACGTTCGTCGGCCGCATTGCGATCGACGGCGAGGAACGCTCGGTCAGCGGGCGCGGCAACGGCCTGATCTCGGGCGTGCTCGCGGCCCTGCGCGAGGCGTGCGGCGTGACGCTCGAGGTCGTCGATTACAACGAGCACGCGATCGGCAAGGGATCGGAGGTCGCGGCGGCGGCGTATCTCGAATGCACCACCCCGGACGGCCGCACCGTCTTCGGCGTCGGCCGCGACACCGACATAGCGACGGCATCGGTGCGTGCGGTGCTGAGCGCGGCAAACGCGGTCTAACGCAACCCGTCATGCCGGCGAAAGCTGGCATCTCCCTGTAACGGAGAGACCCCGGCTTTCGCTGGGGTGACGGATTGGAGACGGCGTGCTCCTCGCGCGCGTACGCGTACGTGCGCGCGCGTGACATTCCGGGCGCGACCCGCTAGACCGTTCCCCATCAGAAACACACACCCGAAAGCGTGAAATCTTGACCGACGAGACCGTCCTCGCCGACCCATCGGACATTACCCCCGTCAGCCTCGTCGAGGAGATGAAGACCAGCTACCTCGATTACGCGATGAGCGTGATCGTGGCGCGCGCGCTGCCCGACGTGCGCGACGGCCTCAAGCCCGTGCATCGCCGCATCCTCTATTCGGCAGGCGAGAGCGGCTTTTACCATAATCGCCCCTACCGCAAGTCGGCGCGCATCGTCGGCGACGTGATCGGTAAATACCATCCGCACGGCGATACCGCGATCTACGACGCCCTGGCGCGCATGACGCAGGACTGGTCGATGCGCGTGCCGCTGATCGACGGCCAGGGCAATTTCGGCTCGATGGACCCCGATCCGCCGGCGGCGATGCGTTATACCGAAGCGCGGCTCGCCAAGGTGGCGGGCGCGCTGCTCGGCGATCTCGACAAGGACACGGTCGATTTCCAGCCGAACTACGACGCCAGCGAGAGCGAGCCGCAAGTGCTGCCGGCGGCCTTCCCCAATTTGCTGGTCAACGGCGCCGGCGGCATCGCGGTCGGCATGGCGACCAACATCCCGCCGCACAATCTCGGCGAGGTCGTCAATGCCTGCCTCGCCTATATCGACAACGGCGCGATCACGATCGACGAACTGATGGAAATCGTGCCCGCGCCCGATTTCCCGACCGGCGCGCTGATTCTCGGCCGCTCGGGCGCGCGCTCGGCCTACCAGACCGGGCGCGGCTCGATCATCGTCCGCTCGCGCCACACCATCGAGGAAGGGCGCGGCGACCGGCGCTCGATCGTGCTCACCGAAATCCCCTACCAGCAAGGCAAGAACGCGCTAGTCGAGAAGATCGCCGAGGCCGCCAAGGACAAGCGCATCGAGGGCGTCAGCGACATCCGCGACGAATCGAACCGCGAAGGCGTGCGCATCGTCATCGACCTGAAGCGCGACGCGACGCCCGAGGTGGTCCTGAACCAGCTCTGGCGACACACACCGGCGCAGGGCAGCTTTCCGGCCAACATGCTGGCGATCCGCGGTGGAAGGCCCGAGACGCTCAATCTGCGCGACATCATCGAGGCGTTCGTCAAGTTCCGCGAAGAGGTCATCACCCGCCGCGCCAAGTTCGAGCTTTTGAAGGCCCGCGAGCGCGCGCACATCTTGCTCGGCCTCGTCATCGCCGTCACCAATCTCGACGAGGTGGTGCGGATCATCCGCGGCTCGTCCAGCCCCGCCGCCGCGCGCACGGCGCTGCTCGCCCGCGACTGGCCGATCGCCGAGATCGCGCAATATATTCGCTTGGTCGAAGCGGTCGAAACCGAGGTTACGGGCGGCACCTATCGCCTGTCCGAAATCCAGGTCCGCGCGATCCTCGACCTTCGCCTGCACCGCCTCACCGCGCTGGGCCGCGACGAGATCGGCGACGAGCTGAAACAGCTCGCCGAATCGATCACCGAATTGCTCGAAATCCTCTCCAACCGCGTCAAGCTCTACGAGGTGATGCGCGGCGAGCTCACCGCGATCCGCGACGAATTCGCCACCCCACGCAAGTCCGAGATCACCGCCGCCGCCGACGGCATCGAGGACGAGGATTTGATCGAGCGCGAGGACATGGTCGTCACCGTGACCATGCAGGGCTATATCAAGCGCACCCCGCTCGACACCTTCCGCGCGCAGCGCCGCGGCGGCAAGGGACGCGCCGGCATGGCGACCAAGGAAGAGGACGTCGTCACCGAACTGTTCGTCACCTCGACACACACGCCGGTGCTGTTCTTCTCGACGCTCGGCCGCGTCTATCGCCTCAAGGTCTGGCGCCTGCCCGAAGGCGGGCCGCAAACGCGCGGTCGGCCTTTGATCAACCTGCTGCCTCTGGCAGAGGGCGAGACGATCTCGACCGTGCTGCCGCTCCCCGAGGACGAGGCCGAATGGGGCGCGCTCCACGTCATGTTCGCCACCGCCAAGGGCTCGGTGCGCCGCAACTCGATGGATGCCTTCACCAACGTCCCCTCGAACGGCAAGATCGCGATGAAGTTCGAGGGCGAGGACGAGGACGACCGGCTGATCGGCGTTGCGCTCCTCGGCGACAATGACGACGTGCTGCTCGCCACCCGCCGCGGCAAAGCGATCCGCTTCCGCGGCGACGACGTGCGCGCCTTCCAGAGCCGCAACTCGACCGGGGTGCGCGGCATCCGGCTCGCCAACGAAGGCGACGAGGTGATCTCGCTGTCGATCCTGCATCGCGGCGGCATGAAGGACCAGGACGAGCGCGAGGATTATCTGCGCTTCGCTCCCTGGAAGGCCGAAAAGGAAGGCTCGCCGGAAATGAGCGCCGAGCGCTTCGCCGAACTGGCGGAACGCGAGCAGTTCATCCTGACGGTATGCGCCAACGGCTATGGCAAGCTGTCCACCGCCTACGAATATCGCCGCACCGGCCGCGGCGGCCAGGGCATCACCAATATCGACAATATCCGCCGCAACGGCCCGGTCGTCGCCAGCTTCCCGGCGACGCAGGGCGACCAGCTGATGCTCGTCACCAACCAGGCCAAGCTGATCCGCATGCCGCTCGATTCCTTGCGTGTCATCGGCCGCGGCTCGGCAGGCGTGCGGCTGTTCGACGTCGCCGAGGGCGAGCATGTCGTCTCCGCCGCGTTGCTCGAGGAGAATGAAGAAGACGCCGAGGCCGATCTCGGCGACGGCCCCGCGCACGACGCGCCGACCCCCGACGGCGACACCGGCGAGGATCTGGCCGCCGGCCCCGAGGGCGGCGAGTGACGCCATCGGTCGCCTACAAGGTGCTGACCGACGCCCAGATGAAGGTGCTGGAAACCGGCGCCTTCACCGGCGCGCCGGTCGACCTTGCCGACGGCTACATCCACCTGTCGACGGTGGATCAGCTCGCCGGCACGATCGACAAGCACTTCGCCGGCCAATCCGGTCTGTGGATCGCCACGGTCGATCTCGACGCGCAGGACGCCCCCGTCAAATGGGAGGAATCGCGCGGCGGCGCGCTGTTCCCGCATCTCTACGGCTCCCTGTTGCTCGAAACCGTGCTCGCCTACGGCCCGCTCGAATACGAACCCGACGGCACGATCCGCCTACCCGTCGCGGGCTGAGTCGGCGGCGAGCGTCCCCACCACGCCGATCGCGATCAGCGCCTGACCCGCGAAGTAGAGCGGCCAGACCAGCAAGGTCGGCACGAACGATCCCGCGAGCGGCCCGGCGCGGGAGAAGATGAGGAGGTCCGACGCCACGAACAGCATCGCGCCGATGCCGGTGCGGTAGCGCGGGAAGCGGCTGGTCCACGCCATTGCCGCCATTGCGCCGAGCGCGGCGGCGTAGATGCCCACCGTCGCCGCCTCACCGCTCCGCCAGGTGAGCCCGGCCGTGATCGCCACCGTCGCCGGCGCGATCAGCCAGCCGAGTGTGTGCTGGCTCGGGGTGAGCACGACGCGTCGGTTGCGCGCATAGAGCGCAATCGCCACGAGATGCCCGGCGAGGAAGGCAGCCGCGCCCGCGACCATTCCTACCGCGTCGAGCAAGACATCGCCGAGTGCGCCGAGCGCCAGCACCGCGACGAGCAGCCAGCCATCGGTGTCGCGCGCCCGCGTCGCCGCCCACAGCGCCAGCAAGCCGACCCCCGCGCCCTTCCATGCCGTCACCGCCGGCCCATGCCAGCCGAGCCACGCTGCAAGGCAATAACTCGCCCCCGCCACGATCGCCGCCCACAGCAATCCGCGCATCGGTCCCTCCCCGTCATGCCCGGATAACTTGTCTTGTTCCGGCGACAATGCCAAGCGCCACGCCCATGACGACCCATGACATTCACATCGTCGGCGGCGGCCTCGCCGGCTCCGAGGCGGCATGGCAGCTTGCCGAGGCGGGATGGAGAGTGCGCCTCTCCGAAATGCGCGGCGGCGGCGACATGACGCCCGCGCACCAGACCGACGGACTTGCCGAGCTGGTCTGCTCGAACAGCTTCCGTTCGGACGACGCGACGAGCAACGCGGTCGGCCTGCTCCATGCCGAGATGCGCGCGCTCGGCTCGCTGATCCTGCGCGAAGGCGATGCGCACAAGGTGCCCGCCGGATCGGCGCTGGCGGTCGATCGCGACGGCTTCTCGGCCGGCGTCACCGCCGCGCTGGAGGCGCATCCCAACATCGCCATCGTCCGCGAGAAAGTGGACGCGCTACCGGCGGAGAGGTTGACGATCGTCGCCACCGGCCCGCTCACCGCCCCCGGCCTCGCCGCGAGCATCGGCGCCGCCACGGGCGCCGACAGCCTCGCTTTCTTCGATGCGATCGCGCCGATCGTCTATCGCGACAGCGTGGATTTCGATGTCGCCTGGTTCCAGTCGCGGTGGAACAAGGGTGAAGGCAAGGATTACATCAACTGCCCGCTCGACAAGGAGCAGTATCTCGCCTTCCATCAAGGCCTGCTCGACGGCGAGAAGACCGAATTCCGCGACTGGGAAAAGGACACGCCCTATTTCGAGGGCTGCATGCCGATCGAGGTCATGGCCACGCGTGGAGTGGATACATTACGCTATGGCCCGATGAAGCCCGTGGGGCTCGACGATCCGCGCACCGGGCGCTGGCCCTATGCGGTCGTCCAGCTCCGGCAGGACAATGCCGGCGGCACGCTCTGGAACATCGTCGGCTTCCAGACCAAGCTCAAGCACGCCGAGCAGGTACGGCTGTTTCGGACTATCCCGGGCCTCGAAAACGCCGAGTTCGCGCGATTGGGCGGGCTGCATCGCAACACCTTCATCCGCTCGCCCGAGCTGCTCGATCCGACGTTGCGACTGAAATCGCGACCGAACATCCGTTTCGCCGGGCAGATCACCGGTTGCGAAGGCTATGTCGAAAGCGCCGCGATCGGCCTGCTCGCCGGCCGCTTCGCCGCGGCCGAGCTGGCGGGCCATGCGCTCGCGCCGCCGCCGCCGGAAACCGCGCTCGGCGCCTTGCTCGGCCACATCACCGGCGCTGCAGAGGCCGAGACCTATCAGCCGATGAACGTCAATTTCGGCCTGTTCCCGCCGATCGAAGGCCGCGCGAAGAAGGCCGATCGCAAGAAGCTCTACACCGCGCGCGCCCGCGAGGCGCTCGCCGGGTGGATGACCGCGACCTGATCAGTCGTCCGCGTCCTTGCACACGCATTTGGGTTTGGGGCTCGATTTGCGCCGCGTGGTCGCGAACTCGGGACGCGTGAGCTTGCCCGATGCGTCGGCATCGGCCTTCGCGAATTTCCTGGCAGTCGAGACCGCCCATTCCTCGAAGCTCAGCTTGCCGTCATGGTCGGTGTCGAGCTTCGCATACGCCTTGCGCCGCGGCGCGAGCAGCTCGTCGCGCGTGATGATGTCGTCGCGATCCTTGTCGTAGCGGTCGAAGCGCTTCTCCTCGCGCGTCTTCTCGCTCGCCTCGGGCGCCTTGGCAGGAAGCGGCGCCCGCGTCGCGGCGGCGACGGGCGCCGGCGCCGGCGGCAGTGCAGGCGGCGTGGCCCGGCTGCCGAACAGGAACAGCCCCGCCGTTCCCAGCAACAGCACCGCTCCGCCCCCGGCCAGAATCCGCCACACCGCCGATCTCCCCCTCGCGATCGACGACAGGCTAACGCACCCACGCGTCAGGTCAAATCAACGGCCCGACAGGCGATGCCACAGCAAGCGTGCGACCCGGCGCGGGGCACCTCTGGGCGGCGGCGCATCCGCCGGGGCAGCTAGATCGAACCGCGCGAGATGAGCGAACGCCCCCACCATGCGCACCGGCCGCGGCCAATCCGCCTCGACCGCCCCATCGAGCCGCACGCGCGCCAGCGCCCGCGCCCGCTCGGCCAGCGCCGGATCGCCGACATGGAGCGCGAGATCGGCAAGCGCCCAGCCCTCGCCTGCGGGCGCAATCGCCGGCCGATCGACGCCGACGATCCGCGCCGCGAGGTCGAACAGCCGCCCGCCCCGCTCGCGCGCATGGCGCAGCAGCGCCGCCTCGTCCATTTCCGGCTCGAGCAGTTCTTCCCACCCGGCCACCATCTGGGCGAGATCTGCTCCCGTCACGCCGGCCGGCAGCACCTCGGCAGCGAGCGCCGACAGCACCGGTTCGGCAGGCGGCGGCGCAGCGTCGAGCCGCACCAGCGCGTCGTGCCACCAGGTCAGCCGCATCTGCCCGAGCATCGGCTCGGTGGTGGTGCGCAGCACTTGCGCCAGCGTCGCGTCGAGCGCGAACAATGCCCCCAACGGCGCCCGCGCGGCGCGCGGCGCATAGGAGATCGCGAGCGCGAATTCGGGATCCTCGATCGTCATCACGCCGCCTTGGCGCCTCGCATCGCAGGCTGCAAGCTTGCGACCACGCCGGTTAGATTCGGTTAACCATACCGTTTGATGAGGATTTATCGATTGGCCGTGTACCGCGCTCGTTGGATGGAACCGTTGAACGGGGCAAACAGGCATGGCCGGCTCGTGGGGAAGTGCGCGTCTGCAAGCGCTGACGTTCATACGTGCGCTTGCCCGAAACGCCCGGGGTAACACGCTCGTCTTCGTGGCGGCGGCAATGATTCCGCTGATGGCGATCATCGGTGGCGGCGTCGATACGGCACGCGGTTATCTGGCGAAGGAGCGTCTTCAGCAGGCGTGCGACGCGGGTTCGCTCGCGGGGCGCCGCGCGATGTCCAACGGCGAGCTGTCGGCACTGGTCCGGTCAGAAGCCCTGAAGTTCATCAATTTCAATTTCCCTCAAAATTCGTACGAAACAGCCGCGTTCACGCCGCAGATCAGCGTCCCTGACGCAAGCACGCTGGCGATCAGCATGGATACGTCGTTGCCGACCACCATCATGGCACTGTTCGGCTACCGCCAGATTCCTCTGCACGTCGAATGCAAGGCCTCGCAGAATTTCATCAATACCGACGTGATGCTCGTCCTCGACACGACCGGCTCGATGGACGACGAAGTGGGTGGCACTAAGAAGATCGTCGCGCTGCGCGAGGCGGTGATGGCGCTCTACAACCAGCTCAAACCCATTCAGGATCAACTCGAGAGCCACGGGATGCGGCTTCGCTATGGCATCGTGCCCTATTCCAGCACGGTCAATGTCGGGAAGCTGCTGCCGACCAGCTACATCCGCACCAGCACACCGTACCTCGTCGCGTCGTCGTGCAACTGGTATGGCTGCACCTACACCAATCAGGTGCGTGACGTGAGCGCGTACGTCACCGGCACGAAGAAAGACAATTGGGGCGGGTGCATCGAGGAACGCGCCACCGTCAGCACGATCGACGGCAATTCGGGATATTCGGTGCCCAGCGGAGCGCTCGATCTCAACCTGTCGCTCGTGCCGTCGGGCGGGTCCAGCAGCACTTCCAAATGGCCACCTTATCTTCCCGACGTGCAGCAAGGGGAATCGCAAGTAGCCTGCCCCACCCAGGCCACGCGGCTGAAGACATTCGCCGCCGCCACGGACATGCAGACCGCGATCGACAAGCTCTCGCCGAATGGCGGCACCTATCATGACATCGGCATGATCTGGGGCGGACGCCTGATCGCACGCAATGGCCTCTTTCCGACCGACAATCCGGCCACCTACAACGGTATGCGGGTCAATCGACACATCATCTTCATGACCGACGGGATCCTCGATACCGGAAGCACGCTCTACAGTGCTTATGGCGTCGAGCGATATCAGCAGCGCGTCTCGGGAACATATACCAACGATACCGATCTCGATTCACGGCATCGCAAGCGCTTCCAGATCATGTGCAACGAGGTGAAGGGCGAGCCCGACGTCACGATCTGGGTTATCGGATTCGACACGACCCTTTCGAGCGAACTGACCGAATGCGCTTCGAGTCCGGACAAGGCGGTCGTCGCCAGCAACCGCGACGAGTTGATCGATCAATTCACCCTGATCGGCAAGAATATCGGCGCATTGAGGCTGAGCGAATGAGCCCGCGCGCGCTCTTGCATCGGCTCCGCCGCGACAGGCGTGGTGCGACGATCGTCGAATTCGCGATCATCCTGCTGCCGCTGATGACGGTGATCATCGGCGGGTTCGACCTCGGCTATCGCATGTACGTTTCCGCGGTTGCACAGGGCGCCGTTCGTGATGCGGCGCGCCTGGGCACGACGGGCGCCACCAGCGGCAGTGCGATCGACGCGCACGTCAAGCAGGTGCTGTCGAGCGTGGTATCGCCGTCCGACGTCACCATTACCAAGAAGAGCTATCTCAATTTCGCCAACGTGCGCCAACCGGAACGCATCACCAGCGACCGCGCACCCTTCGGCAGCAATGACGGCGAAGATTGCTTCGAAGACGCAAACGGCAACGGCGTTTGGGACGCCGACGGCGGCAAGACCGGCCTCGGTGGGTCGGACGACATCGTCTCGTATCATGTCGAGGTGAAGTACACCCCCTTCTTCCCGGTCCAGAGTCTGCTTCATTGGGCGGGGCTCGAAACGATCGATGTCTTCACCGTGATGCGCAACCAGCCTTTCGGCACCCAAGGCGCAGCACAGACGGTATGCCCGTGATCTGCCGGCTGTCATCCTCGGGCCGCGAGTTGCGCCGCGATGTTTCCGGCGTTGCGCTGATCGAATTCGCGATCGGCTTGCCGTTCCTGCTGTTGATTGCGTGCACCGGCATCGAGACCGCGAATTATGTGCTTGCGCACCTCCGGGTCAGCCAGATCGCGCTGACGACCGCCGACAACGCTGCGCGCGTGCGCATCCAGATCGACGAATCGGACGTGAACCAGCTTTTCCAGGGTGATCGCGAAATTGGCAGCGCGATCGATTTCAGCCAGCGAGGACGGGTGATCCTGTCCAGCCTCACGCCCAACGCGGCGGGAACGGGGCAATGGATCAATTGGCAGCGATGCCTCGGCGATCTCGATGTCGAATCGCGTTACGGAGCCGAAGGCACCGGTGAGGAAGATGCGTCGCTACAACAAATGGGTTCCGGAACGCATGTCATCGCCGCCGCACCCGGAACGGCGGTGATGTTCGTCGAGGTCGACTATCAATATCGGTCGCTGTTTCCCAGTTCCCCGCTCGACGGCGCGATGATCCATTTCGAATCCGCGATGAACGTCCGCGAGCGAACCAACCAAATCATCTCCAACGTCGCCGATTCCGATCCGGCAACCTGCTGACCGCAATCGGCGCGAGAACAGCCGACATCCGGCATTCCCGCGCCCGCATGCGTTCAGTCCTTGTAGCAGACCTTCTTCACCGCCTTGATCACCTTGTCGCTGTCGATCAGCATCAGCTTCTCGAGGTTCGCGGCATAGGGCATCGGCACGTCCTCGTTGGTGACGCGCAGCACCGGCGCGTCGAGGTCGTCGAAGCCTTCTTCCATGCAGATCGCGGCGATCTCCGAGGCGATCGAGCAGGTCGGCCAGCCTTCCTCGACCACGACCATGCGGTTGGTCTTGGCGAGGCTCTCGAGCACGGCCTTCTTGTCGAGCGGACGCAGCGTGCGCAGGTCGAGCACCTCGGCGTCGATCCCCTCTTCCGCCAGCTTGTCGGCGGCTTCGAGCGCGATGCCGACGCCGATCGAATAGCTCACCAGCGTCACGTCCTTGCCCGGCCGCATGATCCGCGCCTTGCCGATCGGCAGCACGAAATCGTCGATCTTGGGCACCTCGAAGCTGCGGCCGTACATCAGCTCGTTTTCGAGGAACACGACCGGGTCTTCGCTGCGGATCGCGGCCTTGAGCAGCCCCTTGCAATCCTGCGCGTCATAGGGCGCGATCACGATCAGCCCCGGCACGCTCGCATACCACGGTCCGTAATTCTGGCTGTGCTGCGCGGCGACGCGGCTCGCCGCCCCGTTGGGGCCGCGGAATACGATCGGGCAGCGCATCTGCCCACCCGACATATAGTTGGTCTTGCCCGCCGAATTGACGACGTGATCGATCGCCTGCATCGCGAAGTTGAACGTCATGAACTCGACGATCGGCTTCAACCCGCCCATCGCCGCGCCCGTGCCGAGCCCGGCAAAGCCATATTCGGTGATCGGCGTATCGACCACGCGCTTGTCGCCGAACTCGTCGAGCAGGCCCTGCGTCACCTTGTAGGCGCCCTGATATTGCGCGACTTCCTCGCCCATCACGAAGACGCGCTCGTCGGCGCGCATTTCCTCGGCCATCGCGTCGCGCAGCGCCTCGCGGACGGTCATCTTGACCATCTCGGTGCCTTCCGGGACTTCCGGATCGGCAACCTCGGCGTCGTGGCTCGCGGCGTCGTACATCTTGCGCGCGCCGGTCTCGACCTTGTGCGGCGTCGGGCTTTCGGGCGCGTTGGGGGCCGCGTCGGCGGTCGGCGTCTCGGCCTTGGGCGCCGCCTTCTCCTCGCCACTCGGCGCCTCGACCGACGAGGCATCCTCGCCTTCCTCGGCGAGCACCGCGATCACCGCGCCGACCTGCACCCCGTCGGTGCCCTCGGGCACCACGATCTTCGCGATCGTGCCCTCGTCGACCGCCTCGAACTCCATCGTCGCCTTGTCGGTCTCGATCTCGGCCATGATGTCGCCGGACTTGACGGTATCACCTTCCTTCACCAGCCACTTGGCGAGCGTGCCCTCCTCCATCGTGGGCGACAGCGCCGGCATCTTGATCTCGATCGCCATCTCAATAGGTCTCCACCAGCACGTCGGTATAAAGCTCTTCGGACGCGGGCTCCGGCGTCTGTTCGGCGAAGTCGGCGGCCTCGTTCACTTCCTTCCTGATCTCCTGCTCGATCTTCTTGAGCGCATCTTCCTTGACGCCCATCCCCTCCAGCTCGCGCTTGGCATGCTCGATCGGGTCGGATTTGTCGCGCACCGCCTGCACCTCGTCGCGGCTGCGATATTTGGCCGGGTCGGACATCGAGTGGCCGCGATAGCGATAGGTCTTCATCTCGAGGATGATCGGCCCCTTGCCGCCACGCACCCAGGCGAGCGCTTCCTCGGCCGCACCGCGCGCCGCCAGCACGTCCATGCCGTCGACCTGGATGCCCGGAATGCGGAAGCTCTCACCGCGCTTGTAGAGCTGGTCTTCCGCCGACGAGCGGTTGACGCTAGTGCCCATCGCGTACTGGTTGTTCTCGATCACGAAGACGATCGGCAGCTTCCACAGCTCGGCCATGTTGAAGGCTTCGTAGACCTGACCCTGGTTCGCCGCGCCGTCGCCGAAATAGGCCAGGCACACGCCGCCGTCGTCATTGTATTTGTGCGCGAAGGCGAGACCCGCACCGAGCGGCACCTGCGCGCCGACGATGCCGTGCCCGCCGTAGAATTTATGATCGACGCTGAACATGTGCATCGATCCGCCCTTGCCCTTCGAGATACCGGCGGCGCGGCCCGTCAGCTCGGCCATCACGTCCTTGGGCGGGATACCGCACAGCAGCATGTGCCCGTGATCGCGATAGCCGGTGATCACCGAATCCTTGTCCGACAGCGCCGATTGCAGCCCGACCGCAACCGCTTCCTGCCCGATATAGAGGTGGCAGAAGCCGCCGATCAGCCCGAGGCCGTAGAGCTGGCCCGCCTTCTCCTCGAAGCGGCGGATCAGCAGCATGTCCTTGTAGAACTGGAGCAATTGCTCCTTCGACGCCTCGAACCGCTTGGGCTCGTCGGGGCGTTCGCGATTGGACTTGGCGGGTTCGGCTTTGCGCTGGCGCGCGGGGGCTTTGGCCACGGGAGAACAACCTCGTTTCCGTAAGGGGAGAATGTGAGCGAGCCTATAGGCCGGTTCCGCCGCCGGGCGCAATCACCCGAAAGCGCCCGCCGGCCGATCGCTCGAGGTGGCGGGAAAGCACGTTCGATCCCGTACGGGCGGCAACGCACTCGCCGGTGCCGCGCTGGCCGCCGCGGCGCCCGCGTCGGCGCAGGATTATTTCGGCTCCTTCCTCCAGGTCGACCAATCGCACCGGGTCAGCGAACTGTCGCAGCCCGAGGAGGAGGGTGACCAAAACTATCGCAAGCGCCTGCTGCGCGACGGCAGGAAATGGTTCGACGAGCGGGGCGCGTCTGAGCCGATAGCGTCAGCCGCCACTCAGCAGTAGCGCGACCAGTTCGGCCTGCCGTGAGACGCCCGTCTTCGCGAAGATGCTGGTGAGGTGCGTCCGTGCCGTCGATTCCGATATGCCGAATCGCCGCGCCGCCGCGCGCCGGCCCCCGCCGCTCACGATCTCGAGCGCGAAGCGCGCCTCGGACGGCGTCAGCCCGAAGCGCGCGCGCCACCGCTCGAGGCTTCGCTCATACCTGGCGTCGGGATCGGTGACGGTGATGATCGCCGTGGGCACCGCGCTGCACCAACCGACCGCCTCGTCCACGGGCAGCGGACGGAACGGTGCGACAGTGAGCCCGAGCGCACGCCGCCCCCGGCGATGGATCGTCACCGAGCCACCGCCGCCATGCGCACGATCGATCCGGTGGCATGAGGCGACGAGCCGTTCGAGCACGCCAGGCCTGCCGGCTATGGCAGCGGCGGGCCCGTCGGTGTGCAGCGCGTCGCCCGCCTTCAGCAGCGCGAGCGCCCGGCGAGTAGCGAACAGGATGCGCGCGCGGCGGTCGACCAGGATGACGCACTCGCCACGCTCGTCGAGCATCGCCGCCATCGCTTCCGCACCGACGGCGTTGTCCGAAACCGCCCGGCCGACCTCGACCGCGCGCGCGGCATGGCGCGCCGCGAGGGCGAAGATCGCAACTTCCTCGCTCGAATAATCGTCCGCACCGTGCTTGCGGTTGATGTTGAGGATGGTCGGCACCCCGTTGTCGAACCGCAGATTGGTCTTGAGCTCGACCGTGCCCAGCCCGCTCGGCCGGCTCCATTCGTTGTAGATCGGCGTCCGCGCGAATTCGCCGGCCCCCATGACGGTCTCGGGCGAGGTGATCTCGAGCGCTGGGCAGAATCGCGTCGCCTGCTCCAGCGGATTGCGGTGAATCCAGTGTTCGCCATAGGTGCGCATCGCCCCGGGGTCGATACGCGGCGCGATCCCCGTCACCCGCCCCGCGCTTGCCCGGACCAGCACCAGCGCCGGTATTTCCGAACGCGTGAGGTCGGCGAGCCGAACGAGCGCCTTCGGCCACAAGTCGACATGCAGCGCTGCTGCGTAGATCGTCTCGATCAGCTCGAGGATCGGTGTTTCGAGCATCGCGCTTGCCCCCCTGCGCGACCCATTTTCCAAGAAACCATATCAAAAAAGGCGTCGGCTGCCCACCGGCATCGGACATATGTCCGATGCGGCCCCGCTTTGGCGACGATACCCACCGATATTCGGGGGTCGCCACGCACCGGTCGCTCCCCGTCGAAAAGCCAGGGGAAAGCACCATGACATCGACCAGCAAGACCGTTCGAACCGCCCATCGCATCGCGGCCATGACATTGCCCGCCGCGATCGCCGTGCCCGCCGCGTTGTTCCTCGGCGCCCAGCCCGCCGCCGCGCAGGCCGCGCCGTTCGTCTGCGACGGCGACGCCGCGGGGGAAGACGGCAGCGCCGCCACTGCGGGGACGGACTCCACCGCGTGCGGCACCGACGCGCATGCCGACGGCACGCATAGCGTGGCGATGGGCAAAGCGAGCACGGCCGGAGGTACGGGAGTCAACTATGCCACGGCGGTCGGCAGCGGGGCCGAAGCCTCCGCCACGAACGCCACGGCGCTCGGCCAGGCGGCACTGGCCCAGGGCCGGTTCAGCACCGCGACCGGCGCGATCGCCCAGGCCACCGGCGGCCAGAGCACGGCGGTCGGCGCGGACACCGAGGCCTCGGGCGGCGTCAGCTCCGCCATCGGCGCCTTCAGCCGGGCAACGGGTCTCGAATCCACCGCGCTGGGCACAGGCTTTCTCGACGACGGATCGGGCGTCAACATCGCCGGCGCCACGGGCGATGAGAGCATCGCGGCCGGCTATCGCGCGAGAGCCGATGCCTTCGGCAGCACCGCGATCGGGAATGAGAGCTTCGCCGACGCTTCGGACAGCTCGGCGTTCGGCATCCGAAGCCTTGCCTCTGGAATCGACAGCACGGCGTTGGGCGTTCTCAGCGTCGCACAGGGCGAGAGCAGCACGGCAACGGGCGCCCATGCCCAGGCGCAAGGGCGCAGAAGCACCGCAACGGGCTATGCCGCCACCGCCCAAGGCGATTTTTCTTCCGCCTACGGCACCAGCGCCGCTGCGCTCGCGAAAGGCGCGACGGCGACCGGCGACCAGAGCCAGGCGCTGGGCGAGTACGGCTCCGCATACGGTACGCTCAGCTACGCGGCCGGTGCGGAGAGCTCAGCCTTCGGTACATCCAGCAATGCCGCCGGGGAGAGCAGCACCGCCATCGGCTCGCACGCCGACGGCATAGGCCAGGACAGCACCGCGGTCGGGGTCGGCAGCAAGGCCTATGGTGACCAGAGCGCGGCCTTCGGCTCCTATGCCGTCGCGAACGACGAGGGCGGCGTCGCCGCAGGCTATCTGAGCAACGCGGTCGGCGCCAACGGCGCCGCTTACGGCAGCGGCGCTTATGCCAACAAGAACGCTTCGGCGATCGGCTTCTCGAGCCTCGCCAACGGCGAAAACAGCACCGCAATCGGGCAATGGAGCCAAGCGCTCGGAATCAGCTCGGTGGCGCTGGGGACCGGTTTTTACGACGACGGGTCGGGTGCCAACGACGCCGGGGCCATCGGCGATTACACCACCGCGATCGGCAACGGCAGCCGTGCCGGCAACACCAACAGCACCGCTGTCGGCAACGACGCGCGAGCGACGGGCCACGCCGCGATCGCGGTCGGCAACAATGCGCTGGCAAATCAGAGAGGCGCGGTGGCGATGGGGTCCGGCGCGGCCTCGACCGGGATCGATGCCATCGCGATCGGCACGGGCGCCGTCGCCACCGGCTCGGTCGCGGTCGGTGCCGGTGCGCGCGCGGGAAGCGGCGGCGCGGCGTTCGGCGACAACAGCGTCGCCACCGGCGCGAACAGCGCCGCGCTCGGCTGGGGCGCGCAGGCCACTGCCGACAATGCCGCGGCGATCGGCACGGGCTCGATCGCCGACGAGGCGAACACCGTTTCGATCGGCACGGCCGGCGCCGAACGCCGCATCGTCCACGTCGCCAACGGGACAAGCGCCACCGACGCCGCCAACAAGGGCCAGCTCGACGCCGAAGCCGCGGCACGCGCCGGCGCCGACAGCACGCTTCAGGCCAATATCGACAGCGAGGCCGCTGCACGGGCGGCAGCCGATGGCGTGCTCCAGGCCAATATCGACTCCGAAACGGCGGCACGAACAGCAGCAGACACCACGCTCCAGACCAACATCGATGCCGAAACGGCGGCACGGACGGCGGCGGATGCGACGCTCCAGGCGAACATCGATGCCGCGGCGGCAACCAGCGCGGCGGCGGCGGCCACCGTTCAAACCAACCTCGATACCGAGGTCGCGGCACGCACAGATGCCGACACGGCGATCCGGGCGGATCTCGACGCCGAGACCACGGCGCGTCAGACGACGGACGATACGCTTCAGGCAAATATCGACGCCGAGGCGGCGACCCGCAGTTCCGCCGATGACACGCTCCAGGCAGCGCTCGACAGCGAGGTTGCGGCACGCACCGCGGCCGTCGATACCGAAACCGTGGCCCGCACGGCAGCCGACGCCGGCCTCCAGACCGGCCTCGATACCGAGATCGCAAACCGACAGGTTGCCGTAAGCGCCGTCCAGGACAATCTCGATACCGAGGTCGCCGCGCGGACGGCGGCGGTCAGCACGGTCGCCGTCGATCTCGACGACGAAACTGCCGCCCGCGCCGCCGCCGACACCGCGCTCACCACGCGCATCGCTTCGGAGGAGAATGCGCGCGCCGCCGCCGATCTCGCGATCAACAACCGGATCGCCGGGCTCGACACCCGTGTCGATGGGCTGGAGCGCCGCGTAGACTGGGTCAAGGACTACGCCGCCTCGTCGACCGCTACCGCGATCGCACTGGGCGGGGCGACCTTCCTGCCCAACACCAGCTTCAACCTTTCCGCCAACGTCGCGACCTATGACGGCGCCCAGGCGGGCGCGCTCCAGATCGGAGCGCTGCTTTCGGAGCATGTGGCGATGAACGCCGGCCTCGCGACCGGCTTCAACAAGCACGGCAAGACGGCGGCCCGCGTCGGCTTCACCCTTGGCTGGTGACGCGAGCCGCCCACGGCGGGGACGAACCGAGCCGTCCCCGCCGGCCCTTTAATTCAGCGGGATGATGACCTCGTCGGGATGGACGACGTTGAGCTTCTCGCGCGTCAGTTCGTCCACCATGTCGGGATTGGCATGGCGCGGATCGAGTAGGTGCACGCGGTTCTTGATCTCGGCGCGTTGCTGGGCGAGCTTTTTGTATTCCTGGCTCTTGATCGCGAGCTGGTGCTTGTATTCGCCATAAGCGAGCACGCCGTTGGGCCCCAGCACCGCATAGCCGCCGAAGAACGCCATCACGACGAGCGCCAGCGCCGGCAGCCAGGTCCGGCGCAGCAGCACGGAAAAGGTCGACCGCTTCGTCATCGCTTGCGATTCTGAACCAACGCGACTCGCGGATCAAGCTGTATTTCCGGCGATTCGTCTCATTGCAGGCCGCACCGGCCCGACCGACTCTAACGCCGCCGAAGCACCGCCCGGCCCGCATAGCGCGCGGCGTCCCCCAGTTCTTCCTCGATGCGGATGAGCTGGTTGTATTTCGCCAACCGGTCCGACCGCGCGAGGCTGCCGGTCTTGATCTGCCCGCAATTGGTGGCGACCGCGAGGTCGGCGATCGTCGCGTCCTCGGTCTCGCCCGAGCGGTGCGACATCACCGCGGTATAGGCCGCGCGCTGCGCCATCGACACCGCTTCCAGCGTCTCGGTGAGCGTGCCGATCTGGTTGACCTTGACCAGCAGCGAATTGGCGATCCCCTGCTCGATCCCCCGCGCCAGCCGCGTGGGATTGGTCACGAACAGGTCGTCGCCGACGAGCTGGCAGCGATCGCCCACCAGGTCGGTCAACGCCTTCCAGCCGTCCCAATCGTCCTCGGCCATGCCGTCCTCGATCGAGAAGATCGGATAGCGATCGACCAGATCGGCCAGATACGCCGCCATCTCGTCCGAGCCGAGCGTCTTGCCCTCTCCCGCGATCACGTACTTCCCGTCCTTGAAGAACTCGGTCGCCGCGCAATCGAGCGCGAGCATCACGTCGTCGCCGGCCTTGTATCCGGCCTTCTCGATGCTCGCCATGATGAAGTCGAGCGCATCGCTGGTGCTCGCGAGATTGGGCGCGAAGCCGCCCTCGTCGCCCACCGCGGTCATCAGCCCCTTGTCGGCGAGGCCCTTCTTCAGCGTGTGGAAAATCTCCGATCCGCAGCGCACCGCCTCGGCGATCGACTCCGCGCCCACCGGCACGATCATGAATTCCTGGAAGTCGATGGGATTGTCGGCATGCTCGCCGCCGTTGATGATGTTCATCATCGGCACCGGCAGCAGGTGCGCCGAGACGCCCCCGACATAGCGATAGAGCGGCAGCCCGCGCGCGTCGGCCGCCGCCTTCGCCGCGGCCAGGCTGACGCCCAGGATCGCGTTGGCGCCCAGCCGTCCCTTGTTCTCGGTGCCGTCCAGCTCGATCATCGCGGCGTCGAGATCGGCCTGGTCCTCGGCGTCCATGCCCAGCACGGCCTCGGCGATGTCGGCATTGACCGCGTCGACCGCCGCCTGCACGCCCTTGCCGCCCCAGCGGCTCTTGTCGCCGTCGCGCTTCTCGACCGCCTCGTGCGCGCCCGTCGAGGCGCCCGAGGGCACCGCCGCGCGGCCGAAGCTGCCGTCTTCGAGGAGGATGTCGACCTCGACGGTGGGGTTGCCGCGGCTGTCGAGGATCTGGCGGGCGTGGATGTCGATGATTGCGGTCACGAAATGATCCTCCTAGATCGGGTCGGTGATTTCCGGGGCGGCGGCGGCGCTCTAGCCGTTCCGCCCCCGGACGGCAATTCGACATTGCTGCATTGGGCAGCATGGAACGCTCGCGCGGCCGGGTTGTTGTCCAGATGAAACGGGAAAGGGCTTTTGAAGATGGCCGGAAACGACAGCAAGACTGCGGGCAAAGCCGCGCAGACCAAGGCGAAGACCGCCGTCAGCGCGATGAAGGAGGAAACCGCCAAGGCGAAGGACACCGCGGCGAAGACACTCAAAGACCACGCTGGCAAGCTTTCCGAACAGGCCGGCGGCAAGGCGCGCGACTATGCCGCGCAGGGCAAGGAGAAGGCGTCCGGCGCGCTCGACGAATTCTCGAAGCTGATGAACAATGCCGCGGGTTCGGTCGATGAGCGGCTCGGCGCGCAATATGGCGATTATGCCCGCTCGGCCGCGCAATCGCTCGCGGGCTTTTCCGAATCGCTCAACGCCAAAGACATCGACGAACTGCTCGACGAAGCGCGCAATTTCGTCCGCAAGAGCCCCGCGGTGGCGATCGGCACCGCTGCGGCGATCGGCTTCGTGCTCGCCCGCCTCGTCAAATCCGGGTTCGATACCGATACGGCCGACGACGCCTGAAGATGGCCGACGGGGGCGAGGAACAGGACACGACGGGCGAAACGCCGCTCAGCGAGGTATCGCTGCGCGATCTGTTCCAGCGGCTCGTCTCGGACGCCAGGGCATTCGTGCGCGCCGAGATCGATCGGCGCCGCGCGCAATTGCTGCGCGGCGCGGTCGACGTGCGTTATGCCGTTCTCGCCGCGGCGAGCAGCTTGCTCCTGGTCCAGGCCGCCGTCATCGTCATGATGACCGGCCTGCTCTTCATCCTGGCGGCCCATGTCGGCTTCGGTTGGGCGACGGCGATCGTCACGATAGGCGGGCTGGCGGTCGCGGCCGTCATGGCGCGCATCGCGCTCGAACTGCTACGCCGCGCGATCGGAAAGGACGACGACGACTGATGCCGAGCCTCACCCGAGCCAAATTGATGCGCGCCGAGGCCCGGTCGGACCAGGCCCGTGACCGGCTGCTGCGCACGATCGACGAGATCAGGGCGCGGCTGCATCCGTCCGCGCTCGCCGTCACCGCGCAGGATGAACTGCGTGCAGTCGCGGCGGTAGCAATATGCAAGGCCGCGACTGTCGCCCGCCGCCATCCCGCCAAGGTGATCGGGGGGAGCTTGCTGGCAATCGCGATCGCCTTGTGGATGCCGCTCCGCCGCCGCAAGCGCCGCAAGCAACCCGATCCCGCGACGCGAGTTTGATCACCAGGAAGGGCGCGCGCCCGCGCCATTGAGGATGTTGCCATGACCGAGCCGACCGAGCCCCAGACCACCCGCAACAAGATCGAGCGGACTTACGAGCACGCCCGCGACAGCGCCGGCGACGCTCTGGCCAAAACCGGCACCAGGGCGCGCGGCGCGGCGCGCAAGGCCGGGGACGAGATCCGGGATTTCCCGATGGCGGTGTTGGCCGGCGGCGCGGCGATCGGGGCGCTACTTGGCGCGCTCATCCCCGCAAGCCTGCGCGAGCGCGAATTCCTGGGCAAGACCGGCAAGCGCCTCAACGACGCCGCCGCCGCGGCCGCGCGGGCCGCGCGCGATACGGGCAAGCAGGAGCTCGGTTCGCTGGGGCTCAACAAGGATGCGGCGGGGCGCGAGGCCAATCGGCTGATCGATGGCGTGATCAAGGCCGTGGGCAGCGCCGGCTCCGCCGCCGCCGAGGCCGCGAAGGCGAAGACGAAGACCAAATAAGCGGGCGCGGGCGAACGGAGCAAAGAGACGGGTTCAAATCCGCCGCGGGCGCCGCTAGAGCCCGCGCAAGATTCTTTCGTCTGAGGATTTCCCTATGAGCAAGCTCCACCTGGTCTTCGGCGGTCGCGTGACCGATCCGCAGACGCTCGATTTCGACGTCTCGACGATCGAGGTCGTGGGCATCTTTCCGAACTATGCGAGCGCCGAAAAGGCGTGGCGCGCCGCCGCCCAGCGCACCGTCGACGATGCCGAGATGAAGTTCGTGGTCGTCCACCTCCACCGCCTGCTGGAGCCGGAATTGAAAGCCTGATCCAACTCCTCCCCGGCACGGGAGGGGGACCAAGGCGCGCAGCGGCTTGGTGGAGGGGCGGCGGCGCAGCCGCCGTTTGCAACGGCGGCCGCTCCACCACCGGCCTGCGGCCGGCGGTCCCAGCATCGGGTTGATCACGCCCCGCGTGATCAAGGATCGTCCGGGGGACGATCCGACCCGATGCTCCCGTGCCGGGGAGGATCAAGCGCCCCTATACCGCCACAGCAGCAACGGCCGCGTCAGCGCCAGCCCCGCGAGAAACCCCGCGATGTGCGCGGCGATCGCGATCTGCGGCATCCCGCCGCCCAGCCCGGCGACCCCGATCAGGAGCTGCACCCCGATCCACGCCACCGCGAGCCACGCCACGCGTACGACACCGCCCGGAATCGGCCCGATGTCGCGCACCTTCTGCTCGCTGAACAGCAGCGCATAGGCCGCGATCACCGCGGAGATCGCGCCGCTTGCGCCGACCATCGGCACCGGCGAGTGCGGCGCCTGCAGCCACTGCCCGCCCGCCGACAGATAGGCCCCGACGACATAGAGGACGATTAGCCCCCTGGTCCCCAGCCCGCGCTCGACCATCTGCCCGCAATAAACGAGCATCACCATGTTGAGCAGCAGATGCGCGTAACCGCCATGGATCAGCGTCGCGGTCAGCGGCGTGATCCACGCGGGAAGCGGCTGGATGGCCCCGTCGATCGCGACCTCGGTCCCCGAAGCCAGCAACGGGATGAACCCGCCGACCACCGCCGCCACATTCTCGGCCTGGGCGAAGGTGATCAGCAGCGAGACGAGGACCGTCAGCCCCGCAATCGCGAGCGTCGCGGGCGTTTCGGAGAAGCGCCCCAGCCTCAGATGAATTCGACCTTCGAGACGAGGTAATATTTGTCGCCCGCGGGCACCGTCACCTCGATCTCGTCGTCCACCTGGCGCCCGATCAGCGCGCGGCCCAGCGGCGAGTTGTAGCTGATACGCCCGCGCTTGGCGTCCGCTTCGGTCTGGCCGACGATCTGATATTTGATCGGCTTGTCGTCCTCGTCGAGCAACGTCACCGTCGCGCCGAACACGATCTTGTCGCCCGAAAGATCACGCGGATCGATCACCTGCGCGCGCGCGAGCTTGTCCTCGATATCGGCGATCGCCGCCTCGATCTGACCCTGGCGCTCCTTGGCGGCATGATATTCGGCATTTTCCGAAAGGTCGCCGTGCGCACGCGCTTCCTCGATCGCGTCGACGATCTGGGGGCGCTCTTCCTTCAGGCGTTTGAGGTCGGCGGTCAGCTTTTCATAGCCTTCCGCGAGCATCGGCATCTTTTCGACCGTGGCCATAATTCGTCCCTCGTCCAAACGTCCCTGATCCAAGCGAGCCTTCGGGCCCGCCCGCACGTCCTTGTCACTGTTGGGGGATCAGTTGTGCGACTGCGAATAATAGGATTGCAGCGGGCGCACTTCAAGGCTCCGCGTCGAAAGCGACACGATCGCCTTCGCCGCCTGCACGCTGGCCGAGGCGGTGGTGAAATACGGAATCTTCTGCCCCACGGCCGACGCGCGGATCGGCTGCGAATCCTTGAGGCTCTGCCAGCCCTCGGTGGTGTTGAAGACCAGGTCCACCCCGCCGTCCTTGATGCGATCGACGATGTGCGGCCGCCCCTGTGCCACCTTGTTGATCCGCTCGACCGCGATGCCCTGCTCGGCGAGATAGCTCGCCGTCCCGCCGGTCGCCACGATCGCGAAGCCGTGATCGACGAGCATTCGGACGGGCTGGACGATGTGCGGTTTGTCGGTGTCCTTGACGCTCACGAACAGCGTGCCCTGTTCGGGCAGCACCATGCCTGCGCCGAGCTGCGCCTTGCCGAACGCCGCGGTGAAATCGGTATCGATCCCCATGACTTCGCCGGTGGATTTCATCTCGGGTGAGAGCACCGGATCGACGCCCGCGAAGCGCGCCCAGGGGAACACCGCCTCCTTCACCGCGACATGATCGATATCGCGATCGATCGTCGGAAGGGTCGCGAGTTTCTCCCCCGCCATCACCCGCGCGGCGATCTTGGCGATGGGCGCGCCGATCGCCTTGGCGACGAACGGCACCGTGCGGCTCGCGCGCGGATTGACCTCGATGAGGTAAACCGCACCGTCCTTCACCGCGAACTGGATGTTCATCAGCCCCTTAACCTCGAGCGCGCGGGCAAGCGCGTCGGCCTGCCGCTCGATCTCGGCGATCGTCTCGGCGGGCAGGCTGTAGGGCGGGATCGAGCAGGCGCTGTCGCCCGAATGCACGCCCGCTTCCTCGATATGCTGGAGCACGCCGGCGACCACCACGTCGGTCCCATCGGCGATCGCATCGACATCGACCTCGATCGCGTCGCGCAGATACTGGTCGATCAGAACGGGTGCGTCGCCGGATACCTGCACCGCGGTCTGGATATATTCCTCGAGCTGCGCGCGGCCGTCGACGATCTCCATCGCGCGCCCGCCGAGCACGTAGCTCGGGCGCATCAGCACCGGGTAGCCGATCCGCTCGGCGACCGCGATCGCTTCCTCGCGGCTGCGCGCGATGCCGTTGGCGGGTTGCTTGAGCTTGAGCTTGTTGACCAGCGCCGCGAACCGCTCGCGATCCTCGGCCAGGTCGATCGCGTCGGGCGAGGTGCCGAGGATCGGAATACCCTCCGCCTCCAGCGCACGCGCGAGGTTGAGCGGGGTCTGCCCGCCGAATTGGACGATCACGCCGACCAAAATGCCCTTCAACTGCTCGACATGGAGGATTTCCAGCACATCCTCGGCGGTCAATGGCTCGAAATAGAGCCGGTCAGAGGTGTCGTAATCGGTGCTCACCGTCTCCGGGTTGCAATTCACCATGATCGTCTCGAAGCCGGCGTCCTCCAGCGCGAAACAGGCATGGCAGCAGCAATAGTCGAACTCGATCCCCTGCCCGATCCGGTTCGGCCCGCCGCCGAGGATGACGATCTTCTTCCGATCGGAAGGCGCCGCCTCATTCTCGGGCTCGCCGAAGCTCGGCGCCTCATAGGTCGAATACATGTAGGGCGTCTTCGCCTCAAACTCCGCCGCGCAGGTGTCGATTCGCTTGAACACCGGCCGCACGCCCAGCTTGTGCCGGGCGCTGCGCACTTCCGCCTCGGTGACGCCCCCGGTCATCGCCTTGACCGCCTCGTGGATCAGCCCCGATCCGCGCGCGATCCCGCGCTCGTTGCCCGCGAGATTCGCCGATTTGAGCGCAAGATACGCCAGCCTCTTGTCGCTGAACCCCATCGCCTTCAGCCGCCGCATGCCGCCCGCATCCTGCGGCAGGCCATTGCGGCACACCTCTTCCTCGGCGGCGACGATCTCGGCGATCCGTTCGAGGAACCAGGGATCGTATTTGGCGATCGCGTGGACCTCGGCGACGGTGAACCCTTCGCGCAGCGCCTGCGCCGCCACCAGCAGCCGGTCGGGCGTCGGCCGCCCCAGCGCCGCCTCGATTTCCTCGCGCGGCGCGCCCGCCAGCGCATCGACCTGGTTGAAGCCCGACAGCCCCGTCTCCAGCCCGCGCAGCGCCTTCTGCAGGCTCTCGTGGATATTCCGCCCGATCGCCATCACCTCGCCGACCGATTTCATCGCGGTCGAGAGCAGCGCCTCGGCGCCCTTGAACTTCTCGAACGCAAAGCGCGGGATCTTGGTGACGACATAATCGATCGTCGGCTCGAACGACGCCGGGGTGACGCCGGTAATATCGTTCTCGATCTCGTCGAGCGTATAGCCCACCGCCAGCTTCGCCGCGACCTTGGCGATCGGGAACCCCGTCGCCTTCGAGGCGAGCGCCGACGACCGGCTGACGCGCGGGTTCATCTCGATCACGACGAGCCGTCCGTCCGCCGGATTGACCGCGAACTGCACGTTCGACCCACCGGTTTCGACCCCGATTTCACGCAAACACGCGATCGAGGCGTTGCGCATGACCTGATATTCCTTGTCGGTCAGCGTCAGCGCCGGAGCGACCGTGATCGAATCGCCCGTATGCACCCCCATCGGATCGACATTCTCGATCGAACAGATGATGATGCAATTGTCCGCGCGGTCGCGGACCACCTCCATCTCATATTCCTTCCAGCCGAGCAGCGATTCCTCGATCAGGACCTCGGTCGTCGGCGAGGCGTCGAGCCCGCTCTTGACGATCTCCTCGAACTCGGCGCGGTTATAGGCAACGCCCCCGCCCGTTCCGCCCAGCGTGAACGACGGCCTGATGATCGCCGGCAGCCCGGTATGGTCGAGCGCCGCCAGCGCCTCCTCCACACTATGCGCGATCGCCGAGCGCGCGCTTTCGAGCCCGATCTTGCTCATCGCCTCGCGGAACTTGAGCCGGTCCTCGGCCTTGTCGATCGCCTCGGCATCGGCGCCGATCATCTGCACGCCGAACTTCTCGAGCGTGCCGTCGCGGAACAGCGCCAACGCGGTGTTGAGCGCCGTCTGCCCGCCCATCGTCGGGAGCACCGCATCGGGCCGTTCCTTCTCGATGATCTTCGCGACAATCTCGGGCGTGATCGGCTCGACATAGGTCGCGTCGGCCAGCTCGGGATCGGTCATGATCGTCGCCGGGTTCGAATTGACCAGGACGATGCGATAGCCCTCGTCCTTGAGCGCCTTGATCGCCTGCGTCCCCGAATAATCGAACTCGCACGCCTGCCCGATGATGATGGGGCCGGCGCCGATGACGAGAATAGAGGAAATGTCGGTGCGTTTGGGCATCAGGAAATGGGCCGCTTAAACAGATAATGAATTTCGTTTGTGGTGCCGTGCTCGCTTAAGGCGGTCGAATCGACCAATTCCCATCCCTCGGCGCCAATAGAGTCTAGTGCTTGAAAGATCGTCATTCCTTTGAGCTGCGGCTCTTCCCAATCCCATCCCCCACCGAGCAGGTAGCGCGTGGCCGTATTGTATTCCCATTTTTGGATCACGGGCGCTTCTCCAACATCCCCACGAACCGCTCGAACAGATAGAAGCTGTCCTGCGGGCCCGGGCTGGCCTCGGGATGGTATTGGACGCTGAACGCCGGTCGATCGACGAGCTCCAGCCCCGCATTGCTGCCGTCGAACAGCGACACGTGCGTCTCGCGCACGCCCTCGGGCAGGCTCTCGCGCTCGACCGCGAAGCCGTGGTTCATGCTGGTGATCTCGACCGCGCCGTCCGACAGGCGTTTGACCGGATGGTTGGCGCCGCGATGGCCCTGGAACATCTTGGTCGTGCTCGCGCCTACCGCGAGGCCGAGCAACTGGTGCCCCAGACAGATGCCGAACAGCGGCTTGCCCGTCTCCAGCATCTTGCGGATCACCGGCACGGCATAATCGGCGGTCGCTGCCGGATCGCCGGGGCCGTTCGACAGGAAGAAGCCGTCGGGCTCCAGCGCCATGATCTGCTCGAAGGTCGCGGTTGCGGGCACCACCGAAACCTTGGCGCCGGCCTTCACCAGATTGCGGAAGATATTGCGCTTGCTGCCGTAATCCACCGCGACGACGTGGGGGCGCTCAAGCCCCTCCCCTTCAGGGGAGGGGTTGGGGTGGGGACCATCCGCGGGCAACGCCGCTAGCGGCTCTGCCCCACCCCCGACCCCTCCCCTGAAGGGGAGGGGAGAAGTGCCATACCCGAACCCCAGCCGCCAGACGCCGCCGTCCCAGCCGTAATCCATCTCGGTCGAGACGACCTTGGCGAGGTCCATCCCCTCGAGCCCGGGCCACTCGCGCGCCATTTGCAGCAGCAGATCGATATCGAACTCGCCCGAGGCCGAATGCGCGATCACCCCGTTGGGCGCGCCCGCAAGCCTGATCCGCCGCGTCAGCGCCCGCGTGTCCACGCCCGCAAGCCCGATCCGCGCATGCTCCTTCATCCACGCATCGAGCCGCTCGACGCTGCGGAAGTTGCTCGGCGCGGTCACGTCCTCGCGCACGATCATGCCGAGCGCGTGGGGATTGTCCGCCTCCAAATCCTCGGCGTTGGTGCCGACATTGCCGATGTGCGGGAAGGTGAAGGTGATGATCTGCCCGGCAAAGCTCGGGTCGGTCATGATCTCCTGATAGCCGGTCATCGCGGTGTGGAAGCACACCTCGCCGACCGCCTGCCCCTCGGCGCCGAAGCCGCGACCCCGGATCACGGTGCCGTCGGCCAGAACCAATACCCCCGTGGCGCCCTTCGGATCGTAGGCTGATGGTGTCGCAGACGCCATCAGACGGTCCGATCCGAACCACCGACGACAGGCGCGGGCGTAGGTTTGGCGTCGGCCATGGGGCGGGCACTCCGATTGCTTGGTCTGGCGATGTCGCTAAGGCCCACCCGCTAGGCGTGTGACGCCCCCGCGTCAATCCTGTTAAAATATCGCCGATCGCGCTATCGGGCAGGTTTTCCCGAGGGGCTGGAACATGATTCGCGACGAGATCAAGGCTGCGCTGGTGACCGCCATGAAAAGCGGCGACAAGGAGAGCACCGCAGCGCTGCGCCTCGTCCAGTCCGCGATCAAGAACCGCGACATCGAGGCGCGCACCGGCAAGGCGCCCGAAGACGACGACGCGCTCGTGGTCGAGGTCTTGCAGAAGATGGTCAAGCAGCGCCGCGAATCGATCGAGATGTACGAGAAAGGCGGCCGCCCCGAGCTGGCCGAGGCGGAGGCCCGCGAGGTCGCGGTGATCGAGCGCTTCCTCCCCGCGCAGCTCGGCGAGGTCGAAACCCGCGCCGCGATCGAGGCGATCAAGGCCGAGCTCGGCGCGACGGGCATGAAGGACATGGGCCGCGTCATGGCCGAACTAAAGGCCCGCCACGCCGCCCAGCTCGACATGAGCAAGGCGAGCGCCCTGGTGAAGGCGGCGCTGGCGTAACCGCACTTCCCGCAGCGGAGTTCGCCCTTCTTCCGTTCGTTTCGAGCGAAGTCGAGAAACCGGGATTCAGCGCCACACCAGCGTGTCTCGACTTCGCTCGACACGAACGGGTGGGTGACAGGGCAACGCATCCCGCTCGACACGAACGGGCGGTTTCGGCACAAGGATGCATGGCCTTCTGGACGTACATGCTAAGGTGTTCTGACGGCCGCTATTATACCGGCCACACAGATAATCTCGATCGCCGAATCGGCGAGCACCAGACCGGCGGCTTTTGCGATTTCAGGTCGCGGAGATTGCCAGTGGAACTCGCTTGGTCGCAGGATTTTCCGAGCCGGATCGAAGCGCTGGAAGCGGAACGGCGGATAAAGCGCTGGTCGCGTTCGAAGAAGGAAGCATTGATTGCCGGCGATTGGTCGCGGGTATCATTCTTTGCCAAGCCGCCCAGGGAGCGCTGCAGCTTCTCGACTTCGCTCGAAGCGAACGGAGATGAGGGGCGAGAACCTCCCTCCCCACCGTTCGTGTCGAGCGAAGTCGAGACACGGGGGTGGAGCAAGTGACCCTCTCCCCCCAATTCCTCGACGAACTGCGCGCCCGGACGCTCCTCTCCGCGCTCGTCGCCAAGTCGGTGAAACTCCAGAAGGCCGGGCGCGAGTTCAAGGGCTGCTGCCCCTTCCACAACGAGAAGACGCCGTCGTTCTACGTCAACGACGACAAGGCCTTCTATCATTGCTTCGGCTGCGGCGCGCATGGCGACGCGATCCGCTGGATGACCGACCAGCGCGGCCTGCCCTTCATCGATGCGGTGAAGGAGCTCGCCCAGGCTGCCGGGATGGAAATGCCCGCGCCCGATCCCCGCGCCGCGCAAAAGGCCGAGCGCGCCAAGGGCCTGCATGAAGCCTCGGCCGACGCCGCCGACTGGTTCGTCCAGCAACTGAACGGCATCGCCGGCGCCGAGGCCCGCGCCGTGCTCGATCGCCGCGGCATCTCGGCCGCCACCGCCAAGACGTTCACGCTCGGCTATGCCCCCGACGCGCGGGGCAAGCTCAAGGCCGCGCTCAAGGACTATGGCGATCCGCTGCTCGTCGAGGCCGGCCTGCTGATCCAGGTCGAGGGCAAGGAGCCTTACGATCGCTTCCGCGGCCGCCTGATGATCCCGATCCGCGATCCGCGCGGCCGCGTCATCGCGTTCGGCGGCCGCGTGATCGGCGAGGGCGAGCCCAAATACCTCAACTCCCCCGAAACCCCGCTCTTCGACAAGGGTCGCACGCTCTACAATCTCGATCGCGCCGCGCCCGCTGCCCGCAAGACCAACCGCATGCTCGTGGTCGAAGGCTATATGGACGTGATCGCGCTCGCCCAGGCCGGCATCGAGGACGCGGTCGCCCCCCTCGGCACCGCGCTCACCGAGGGGCAGTTGGAGAGACTCTGGCGCCTCGTCGACGTACCCATCCTCTGCTTCGATGGCGACGCGGCGGGTCAGAAAGCCGCGATCCGCGCCGCCACCCGCGCGCTGCCGATGCTCGCCCCCGGCCGCAGCCTCGCTTTCGTGACGCTGCCGCAAGGCCTCGATCCCGACGATCTCGTCCGCCAGCGCGGCGCGCGCGCGTTCGAGGCGCTACTCGACGAAGCCGAACCACTGGTCGCGCGCCTCTGGAAGCATGAGCTCGCCGCCGAGCCACTCGATACGCCCGAGCAGCGCGCGGGCCTGCGCCAGCGCCTCGCCGACCACGCCGATGCGATCCAGGATCGCAACGTGCGGTATGAATATCTGGCCGATTTCCGCCGCCGCTTCGATGAGCATTTCACCCCGCCGCGCCGACAATTCGGCGCCCACCGCCCGTTCGTCCCAGGCCAGCGCAGGAACGGCCGCTGGATGCCGCCCCCGCTTCCCGTCACCGCGCAGGCCAAGGCGGTGCATGCGCAGGGAATCGATCCCATCCTCGCCCGCGCCGTCCTCGTCGGCCTGATCCGCCACCCCGCCGAGATCGCGCGCCATGTCGAGGTGCTGGGGTCGCTCCGGCTCGCGGGCGGCGCGCTCGGGCGGTTGTTCGAGGCGGTGGTCGATCTCGCGCTCGAGGATCAGGCGCTTGATAGCCAGAACCTGCTCACCATATTGGCCCGGTCCGGATTCGACTCAGTGGCCGGCGATCTGCTGCGGGCGGACACCCTGCCCTTTTCGTTCACGCAAAAGTCTGGCGATGCGCAGCGCGCGTCGGCCGACTTGAACGAGGCGATCGCGGTGCTGGTGGCGGGGCCGGAGGTGGATCAGGCGCTCGCCGATGCCACCGCGGCATTGAAGGCTGAGGGAACCGAGGAAGCCTTTACGCGACAGAATGCGTTGGTCAGGGAGAAAGCAGCGCTCCGCGAGCGGCTTGCAAATCTGGTGCTGGCGGACGAAGACGACGAAACTTTTGATGCTTGAGGGCAATTGATGGCGAAGGCGAACACGGCGGACGCGGCCGAGACGAACGAACAGAGCGACGCGCCGCTGATCGATCTCAACGATGCGTCGATCAAGAAGCTCTTCGCACGGGCGAAGAAGCGCGGCTATCTGACGTACGACGAACTCAACGAGGCGCTGCCGCAGGACCAGATGTCCTCGGATCAGCTCGAAGACGTCATGTCGGCGATCAACGAGATGGGCATCAACATCGTCGAGAACGAGGAAGCCGGCGAAGACGGCGAATCCGAAAAGAGCGACGATGACGAGGTCGAGGCGGTCGACGCCGGCGACGGCACGCCCGCGCCGCCCGAAGCGCCCAAGAAGAAGGAAACCGTCGATCGCACCGACGATCCGGTGCGCATGTACCTGCGCGAGATGGGCGCGGTCGAGCTGCTCAGCCGCGAGGGCGAGATCGCGATCGCCAAGCGCATCGAGGCCGGCCGCGACACGATGATCTTCGGCCTGTGCGAATCGCCGATCACCTTCACCGCGATCATCGAATGGTCGAACGCGCTCAACGAGGGCGCGATGCAGCTGCGCGAGATCCTTGATCTCGACGCGATGCTCTCAAAGGATCCCGCGCCCGAGAGCCTGTCCGACGACGAGGACGACGATTCGGGCGAGATTTCCGAAAAGACCGCCGGCCCCTCCTACAAGGAGGAAGAAGACGTCGAGGAAGAGGAATCCTCCGACGACGACGAGGAATCGATGACCGAGCGGCGCGCCAAGCGCCCTGCGGACGACGATGACGAGGACAACACCCTCAGCCTCGCGCAGATGGAGGAAACGCTCAAGCCGCAGGCGCTCGAGAAGTTCGCCAACATCACCGCGATCTACAAGAAATTCTCGAAGATGGAGACCGCGCGGCTCGACGCCATGGCCGCGGGCAGCGAGCTCTCGCCCGCCGACGAACGCAAGTATCAGAAGCTCCGCGAGGAGCTGACGGGCGAGGTCGAGAGCGTCCAGTTCCACAACGCCAAGATCGAATATCTGGTCGACCAGCTCTATTCGTACAACCGCCGCCTGACCGCGCTCGGCGGCCAGATGCTGCGCCTCGCTGAGCGTCACAAGGTTCCCCGCAAAGACTTCCTCGACCGCTATATCGGCAACGAGCTCGACGAAAGCTGGCTGGCTTCCGTCGCCGGCGTCGACAAGAAGTGGAAGGCCTTCGTTGAGAACGAGGCCGACGCGGTCGACCGCATCCGCACCGAGATCGCCGAGATCGCGCAGCAGACGGGCATGGCGCTCCCCGAGTTCCGCCGCATCGTCAACATGGTCCAGAAGGGCGAGCGCGAGGCGCGCATCGCCAAGAAGGAAATGGTCGAGGCGAACCTGCGCCTCGTCATCTCGATCGCCAAGAAATACACCAACCGCGGGCTGCAATTCCTTGATCTCATTCAGGAAGGCAACATCGGCCTGATGAAGGCGGTCGACAAGTTCGAATACCGCCGCGGCTACAAGTTCAGCACCTATGCGACGTGGTGGATCAGGCAGGCGATCACCCGCTCGATCGCCGATCAGGCGCGCACCATCCGCATCCCGGTCCACATGATCGAGACGATCAACAAGCTGGTCCGCACCAGCCGCCAGTTCCTCCACGAGCAGGGCCGCGAGCCCACGCCCGAGGAAATGGCCGAGCGCCTGAGCATGCCGCTCGAAAAGGTGCGCAAGGTGATGAAGATCGCCAAGGAGCCGATCAGCCTCGAAACGCCGATCGGCGACGAGGAGGATTCGCATCTCGGCGATTTCATCGAGGACAAGAACGCGGTGATCCCCGTGGACGCCGCAATCCAGTCCAACCTCAAGGAAACCGTGACGCGGGTGCTCGCCAGCCTCACCCCGCGCGAGGAACGCGTGCTGCGCATGCGCTTCGGCATCGGCATGAACACCGATCACACGCTCGAGGAAGTCGGCCAGCAGTTCAGCGTGACCCGCGAGCGCATCCGCCAGATCGAGGCCAAGGCGCTGCGCAAGCTCAAGCACCCGAGCCGCAGCCGCAAGATGCGCTCGTTCCTCGACCAATAATAGGCCGCGGCGCCTGCGTAACGACGGATGCCGGAACCGCTCCGGCATGACGTTCGAGATGAATGAAGCCCCGGCAGGAAGGATCGTTCCTGCCGGGGCCATTCGCCCTTTCCCGGGTGGATGGAGCCGGAACAGAGCGCCCTGCAAGCGGCCCGCGGGGACGGAAACCGCCTGCAATCTTTGTTCGCCGAACCGGGCTTTTCGGATCAGGGCGCTCGACCCTTCGACCCGGCTCGACGATGCATCGGTTATGTCGAGTGGCCGGTTACGGCGGCGACAACCATGATTTTCGGGCAATCACGCAAAATGCGTCGCCGCGCTGCCGAACATCGCCTGTGCCGTGCCCGCAATTACCGCGCCGACGGGCGCCCGTTGCGCACTTGGCGTGCGACTTGATCCGTTCCGGACTGAAATTCTCCCGCCAAGGCAACTCAACTCTTTCGAATCGCTTGAAAACGGAGCCACCCGACGACGCCGGTTCCGCACGGAGTCGCTAGCCCTTCCGATGCGCCGTTCGTCGGCGTCTGTTGGAAGGAAAAATCGTATGTCGATCGAAACCATGCGGGCGCTTCGTGCCGCCGACCGCGTCTCGGCCTCGCAGCTCGTCCGCCGCTTCGGCCATTGGCAGACCGTCGCGAACGAGCGTCCCGTCTTCATCCTGCACCACGGCAGCCCGCGCTGGGCGCTGATGTCGATGCCGCTCCTGTCGAGCCTCGCCGACGACGCCGATCACGATACCCACGCCGCGCGGCTGGCGGCACTCCACGACATCACGCTCGATCACATGCGCACGATGATGATCGTGCTCGATGCCGAGCTCGTCGTCACTGCGATCAACGCCGCGGCGCGGGCCTATCTCAGCCTTTCCGACCGCGACGCGGTCGGCCGCCCGCTTGCAGCCATCGTGCCCGAGCCGCGCCGCGCGCTGATCGTCGACGCCGCCGCGCGCGTGCGCGATACCGGCATCGCCGAGGCGGTCGATTTCGAATCGAGCCTGTTCGCGCACCGGCGGCTCCAGGCGCAATTCACGCCGTTCGATCGCGGCATCGCCTTGTTCTTCGAGGATATGTCGCTCGCCGACGATCTCGCCGCTGCGCGCACCAGCGCCGATCGCCTATCCGAATTGTGCGAGGCGAGCGGTCGGGTCGCGACCGGGCGTCTCACCGCGCGCGGGCTGATCGAGGGCGTCGCCGGATCGCTCGCGAAGATGGCGGGCGTGCCCGAGGATCAATTGCGCGGTGTGCGCCTCACCAGCCTGATCGACGTCGCCGACCGTCCCCGCGTCAACGCCGCGATCGATGCGGTCTTCGAGCGCGCGCAACGCGCGCATATCGACACCATTCTGCTCCGCCACGGCGCCGAACCGGTGCCCGTCACCCTCGCTCTCGCTCGCGCCGATACGCCGCACGGCCTGGTTTCGGCGCGCTACATGCTTGTCGACGGATCGCCCCGGGAAGGCGGCGAACCGACAGAGTGAATGCCGCGCTAACCCTGTCTTTACGCGCTTCGGTATAGATGTCGGGGCGAAGAAGCATGCGTGCCCCGTAGCGTATCGGGCACGCACGGCTTCAGGAAGGATTCGATGACGATCGAGACGGTCCAGTTCGCACAGTCCGGCGCCTCGTGGCAGGCGGTGCCCGCGCTCGTCTCCGCGGACGGCACCGGCGCGCATCCCGCCTGGCGCGCGCTGCTCGCGCCCGCCGCGCCGCTGCGCGACGTGGTCGATGCGGTCCACGCTTTGTGCATGCTCCATGGCCGTCATCCCGGCGTCGTCGATTTCGCGCTCGCGCACGGCCCCGACAAATCCGCCGAGGCCTGGCTCACCGAAGCCGCGCGAGCCTTCGCCGCCGAGCGATCCTATCTCGTCCGCCTCGTCGCCGCCGCGGGCCCGCTGCCCTCGACTCCGGGTCAGGCCGAATCGGAAGCCGCGATCGTCGCGCAGGCGCACGCGCTCGATACGCTCGCGCAATCGGACCGCACCGGCTGCGCGATCGGCGCCGCGGTCGCGCTCGTGCTCGACTGGAGGTCGATCCGTGCGCTGCTCGATATCGCCGCCAACCGCTTCGGGATCGACGCCGCGCCCGAGACGCTGCCGATCGAGGCCGACACCACCACGCTGCTCGCATCGGCTTTCACCACGCCGGCGGTCGAGCGGGCGATCCTGTTCGGCGCCGAGCAGGTACTCGCCCAGCATCGCGGCCTGTGGGATCTGCTCGAATCGCGCGCCGCCGCCCGCAACCGTTCCTGATCCGCCGCGCGGCTTGCGCGCCGCGCGCCATCGCCCCTATGCCATACCCGATAGTCGAAACGATCGGGATCGCCGCATGCAGCGCTTCGAAGGCACCAGCAGCTACGTCGCGACCGACGACCTCAAGGTCGCGGTCAACGCCGCCGTCACGCTGCGCCGCCCGCTGCTGGTCAAGGGCGAACCCGGCACCGGCAAGACCGTGCTCGCGCAGGAGATCGCCGGGGCCGTCGGCGCGCCGCTGATCGAATGGACCATCAAGTCCACCACCAAGGCGCACCAGGGCCTCTACGATTATGACGCCGTCGCCCGCCTGCGCGACGGCCAGCTCGGCGATCCGCGCGTCCATGAGATTTCGAACTACATCCGCAAGGGCAAGCTCTGGGAGGCGTTCACCGCCCCCACCCCGCCCGTCCTGCTGATCGACGAGATCGACAAGGCCGACATCGACTTCCCCAACGATCTCCTCCAGGAGCTCGATCGGATGGAATTCCACGTCTACGAAACCGGCGAGACGATCCGCGCCGTCGAGCGCCCGATCGTCGTCATCACCTCGAACAACGAGAAGGAGCTGCCCGACGCCTTCCTGCGCCGCTGCTTCTTCCACTACATCGCCTTCCCCGACCGCGAGACGATGCAGCGAATCGTCGACGTCCACTTCCCCGGCATCCAGAAGCTGCTCGTCGCCCGCGCGCTCGATCTCTTCTACCAGGTCCGCGAGGTGCCCGGCCTCAAGAAGAAGCCCTCGACTAGCGAACTGCTCGACTGGCTCAAGCTTCTCCTCCACGAAGACATGCCGCTCGAAGTGCTCCAGAACCGCGACCCCACAAAGGCGATCCCCCCACTCCACGGCGCGCTGCTCAAGAACGAGGCCGACGTGATGCTGTTCGAACGCCTCGCTTTCATGGCCCGGCGACAAGGCGCCTGATTGCCATTGCGAGCCCCGAAGGGGCGCGGCGATCCAGCCGACGGGAGCCGCTGGATTGCCACGGCGCTACGCGCCTCGCGATGACGCGTGTTTCGATCCGCCCCAAATCGGCATTAACTTTTTGTTAACCATTTCCGCTCACCGTTTCCCCATGTGGTTGAGTCAGTGTGCGTACCCATGCGATTCCCCCCGGTTCGCCTCCCTGCCCTGATCGCGCTCGCCATGATGGTGCCGACCCGTCCGGTCGGGGCCAGCTCGCTGCTCGATTATGTCGGCCAATGCGTCCCCTTCGCGCGCGCCGCGTCGGGCATCCAGATCTATGGCGACGCCTGGACGTGGTGGGGCCAGGCCGAGGGCCGCTACAAGCGCGGGCATGAGCCGCGCGTCGGTTCGGTGATCGTTTTCGCCAAGTCCGCCAAGCTCCGCCTCGGTCATGTCGCGGTGATCAGCCGCATCGTCGATTCCCGCGTCGCGCTGGTGACGCACGCCAACTGGTCGCGCGTCGACGGTGAGCGCGGCCATGCCGAGCAGGACGTGACGCTCTACGACGTCTCACCCCGCAACGACTGGAGCCGGGTCCGCGTCTGGTATCGCGACATGGACGGCCTCGGCGGCTCGACCTATCCGGTCTCGGGCTTCATCTATCCCACACCCGCGGCGGACGCCCCCGCCACCGTCTACAAGGCCCACGCGTCGACCGACCTCACGGGTCGCGATCCCGATTTCGTTGGCGCGCTCATCGACGCCTACGCCCACAACTGACCGCCGCAAAATCCTTGGCAGGGTCGCGCGCTCTGTGGCACCGCTTCCGCGCGACGAGAAAAGCGGGGCATCTATGCGGGGTTGGGGCATTTCACTGACGATCGGGCTCGCGGTTGCGCTGGCGGCGGGCGCACCGGCTGCCGGGCAATCCTTGCCCACCGACATGAACACCGATTTCAAGCCGGCCGACGCCAGCTTCGACTATGTCGAGCGCGCGGTCGAGATTCCGATGCGCGACGGGGTCAAGCTCCACACCGTCATCGTGATGAAGAAGGGCACGCACGACGCGCCCATGCTGCTCCAGCGCACGCCCTATGGCGCCGATCCCGGCCTCGGCGCGAGCGCGCATATCGATTCCATGGTCCGGCGCAGCGACGCGATGTTCCTCGATGCGGGCTACATCCGCGTCTGGCAGGACATCCGCGGCAAGCACGGCTCCGAAGGCATCTACGTCAACGAACGCCCGCTGCGCGGCCCCGCAAATCCCACCAGGGTCGATCACTCGACCGACGCCTGGGACACGATCGACTGGCTGGTGAAGAACGTGAAAGAGGCGAACGGCCGCGTCGGCATGATCGGCACCAGCTACGACGGCATGATGGTGGCGATGGCGCTGGTGAATCCGCATCCGGCGCTCAAGGCCGCCGTTCCCGCCAATCCGGTGATCAACACCTACAAGGGCGACGACGATTTCCACGGCGGCGCCTTCCGCATGATCGGCTATGACTATTATTACAGCCAGGACAGCGCCAAGGGCTCGAACGGCGACCTGTGGCGCGACGCCTATGACGATTACGACACCTTCCTGCGCGCCGGCAGCGCCTCGGGCTTCGTCAAATCGCGCGGGCTCGACCAGCTCGGCTTCGTCCGCAAGCTCCACGACCACCCCGCCTATGACGATTTCTGGAAGGCGCAGGCACTTGAGGACATCCTCGCCAAGCAGCCGCAGACCGTGCCGACGCTCTGGATCGCCGGCCAATGGGACCAGGAGGATATTTACGGCGCCGTCGCCGCGTTCGAGGCGGTGACGCCGCACGACCCGAACGGCGTGAACCACCTCGTCCTCGGTCCCTGGTATCACGGCCAATGGGCGGGCGACGGCAGCACGCTCGGCCCGCTCGATTACCACGCGGACACCTCTTATTGGTTCCGCCACAACGTGCTGCTGCCTTTCCTGAACGCGCAGCTCAAGCCAGGCTCGCCGCCCGCGAACCTGCCGCCCGTTCTCGCCTATCAGACCGGCGGCAATGAATGGCAGAAGCTGCAAAACTGGCCCATCGCCTGCGCTGCGACCTGCGCGTACCCGATGCAGCGCCTCTATTTCGGCGCCAACGGCACGCTCACCTTCACCCCGCCCGCGGCCGAAGGGATGGACAGCTACGTCTCCGATCCCGCCAAGCCGATCCCCTATCGCGTCCGCCCGATCCGCCCGACCTACGCGCGCGGCTCGACCTGGCGCCAGTGGCTGGTCGACGACCAGCGTCCTTTCTCGGATCGCACCGATGTCCTCGTCTACCAGACCGAACCGTTGACGAAGCCGGTCGCGATCTCGGGCGCCGCGGTCGCGGATCTGTTCGCCTCAACCACCGGCACCGACGGCGATTTCGTCGTCAAGCTGATCGACGTCTATCCCGATGAAGTCGCGGAGAAGCCCGAACTCGGCGGCTATCAGCTCGCCGTCGCGATGGACATCCTGCGCGGGCGTTATCGCGAGAGCCTGTCCGATCCCAAACCGATCCCGCCGGGCGAGACGCTGAGCTACACATTCGCCCTGCCCAACGCCAACCACGTCTTCCTGCCCGGCCACCGCATCATGGTGCAGGTCCAGTCGAGCTGGTTCCCGCTCTACGATCGCAACCCGCAGACCTTCGTCCCCAACATCTTCGACGCCCAGCCCGCCGATTACCGCAAAGCCACGATCGGCGTGCAGCACGGCGGCGCGATGGGAAGCTATATCGAGCTCCCGATCGTCCCATGAGCCGCACTTTCCCCCTCCTGCCGCCCAGGCTCGCTCGCCTCCTCCCCCTCCTCGCGCTTACCGCGCTCGCGGCGTGCGCCGGCGGCTACAAGCCCGTCAGCGACACGCCCGTGAAGATCGGCCGCCCCTATACCGTGCGCGGCACCACCTACGTCCCCGCCGCCGATCCCGGCTACGACATGCTCGGCTATGCGAGCTGGTACGGCAGCGAATCGGGCAACATGACCGCGAACGGCGAGAAATTCCGCCCCGGCGCGATCACCGCCGCGCACAAGACGCTGCCGCTGCCCACCTATGTCGAGGTCACCTCGCTCCAGACCGGCCGCACCATTCTCGTCCGCATCAACGATCGCGGCCCCTTCGCACGCGGCCGCATCATCGACTTGAGCAAGGGTGCCGCCGAGCAGCTCGGCATCCGCGCCGCGGGCACCGCTCCGGTGCGCGTTCGCGTCGTCGATCCGCCTGAGCGCGACAAGAAGCGCCTGCGCGAGGGCAAGCCCGCCGCGCCGCGCCCGAATGCGCCCACCAGCTCGCTGGCCTTCTGGCGCAATCAGCTTCACCAGGCGGGCTATTGATCGGGGCTGGCTGTCCTACAACGTCCAATCCCTGTATACGGAGAAGGGCTGGCAACGGCCGATTCCGGAGACATTGAAAAGATCGTTCCAGGCTCTCCACTTTCTCCACTTCGCAGGCACGCGGCGGCATGTTCCTGAACCTTCTCGATGAGTTGCGCGCCGCCGGCATCCCGGCCAGCCTCAAGGAGCATCTCACCCTGCTGGAAGCGCTCGACCGCGAGGTTGTCGAGCGCAGCCCGGAGCAATTCTATTACCTCGCCCGCGCGACCTATGTGAAGGACGAAGGCCTGCTCGACCGCTTCGATCAGGTCTTCGCGAAGGTCTTCAAGGGGGTCGCGACCAGCTATGGCACCGCGACCGCCGACGTGCCCAAAGAATGGCTGCGCGCCGTCGCCGAGAAATACCTCACGCCCGAGGAAATGGCCGCGATCGAATCGCTCGGCTCGTGGGACGAGATCATGGAGACGCTCGCGCAGCGCCTCGAGGAACAGCAGGGCCGCCATCAGGGCGGCAACAAATGGATCGGCACCGGCGGCACCTCGCCCTACGGCAATGCGGGCTACAATCCCGAAGGCGTCCGTATCGGCGGTGAGAGCACGCATAAGCGCGCGCTCAAGGTGTGGGACCAGCGCGCGTTCAAGAACCTCGACAGCACGCGCGAGCTCGGCACGCGCAACATCAAGCTGGCGCTCCGCCGCCTGCGCCGCTTCGCGCGTGAAGGCGCCGCCGACGAGCTCGATCTCGACGCCACGATTCGTAGCACCGCGCGTCAGGGCTGGCTGGATATCCGCATGCGCCCCGAACGCCACAATGCGGTGAAGCTGCTCCTTTTTCTCGATGTCGGCGGCTCGATGGACCCATTCGTGAAGCTCTGCGAAGAGCTGTTCAGTGCCGCGACGAGCGAGTTCAAGAACCTCGAATTCTTCTACTTCCACAATTGCCCCTATGAAGGCGTCTGGAAGGACAACAAGCGGCGCTTCACCGAGCGCACCCCGACAGGGCAAGTGCTCCACAAATACGGCCACGACTACAAGCTGATCTTCGTCGGCGACGCCTCGATGAGCCCCTACGAGATCACGCACCCCGGCGGTTCGGTCGAGCATATGAACGAGGAACCCGGCGCGGTGTGGATGCAGCGGCTCACCAATACCTACCCCGCGGCGATCTGGCTCAATCCGGTGCCCGAGGCGCATTGGGGCTATTCGCAAAGCGTCCGCATGATCCGCGAGCTGATGGCCGACCGCATGTACCCGCTCACGCTCGCCGGCCTTGACGACGCGATGCGCGAGCTGACGCGCAAGGCGTGAGCGCATGCGAGGGAACATTGCGCGCCCGTTCCGGTTGTTATCGCGAGAGGTAGGAGTCCCCAGTCATGTCGCACATTCCGGAGTCAGCCATGCCCCACGCCAAGGCCGCGCCCAGCAACGACGACACGCCCAAATCGAAGGCCCGCAAGGCTGCCGACAGCGCCCGCAAGACCGTGAAGGAAGCCGCCAGGAAGGTCTCCGAAAAGGCGAAATCGTTCGCCAAATCGGCGTCGAAGACCGCCAAATCCGCGGAAAAGACGGCCAAGGCCAATCCGGGTAAGACCGCGGCGGCCGTGGGTGCCGCGGTGGCGGTCGGCGCGGCGGCGGCCGCCGCCGCCTCGCCCAAGGTGCGCGCCAAGGTGACGGGCAAGAAGGCGCCCGCCAAGTCGGCGACTGCCAGGAAGGCGGCGCCCGCGAAAAAGCCGGCGGCAAAAAAGCCCGCGGCGAAGAAGCCCGTGGCGCGCAAGCCCGCGGCCAGGAAAGCGCCGGCGAAATCCTGAATCAATAGAGCAGGAACGGGCGGCGCGTTTCGGCCCAGGCGGTCTCGTCCACCATCGCCGCGCCGTCCAGATCGCCCGGCTCGGCAGCGACGTCATCGACCCATTCGCGCAACCCCGGCCCGCCATTGATCACGTCGATCGCGAGTTTGTCGAAGACGTATTCGTACGGAAAATCGCGCCACAACGGATAGTCGGGCCAGAGCCGCCGGATCGCCTTGAACGCCAGCGCCTGGAGCCGCCAGGGCTTGAAGGCGCGGTGATCGTAGGCCGGCCCTTCGGCATGAATCTGCACGCCGTTGCAGAGCTGGCCGACATGCTTGTGGAAGGTTGGCTGGAACCAGATGTCGCGCAACCGGCACCCCGAGAGCCATTCCGGCGCGAGCACTTCCATCTCGGCCGTCACCTTGCGCGCCTCGATATCGGGCGCGCCGAACAATTCGAGCGGCCGCGTCGTCCCCCGCCCTTCGGAAAGCGTGGTGCCCTCGAGCATCACGGTCCCCGCATAGTCGCGCGCCATGACGAGGTTGGGCGCATTGGGGCTCGGATTGATCCAGATGCGATCCGCCGGCCAGCCGAACCCCGGCCCCGCCTCGGGCGCCCAGTCTTCCATCTCGATCACCCGATACTCCAAATCGAGCCCGAAATGATCGACGAACCATCGCCCCAGCTCGCCCATCGTCAGTCCGTGCCGCATCGGCATCGGCCCGGCGCCGACGAAGCTCTCCCAGCCAGGCAGCAGCGCCAGCCCCTCGATCGGCCGTCCCGCCGGATTGGGGCGATCGAGCACCCACACGCTCTTGCCGTGCCCGGCGCCCGCTTCGAGCATGTAGAGCAGCGTCGTGATGAAGGTGTAGATGCGGCACCCCAGATCCTGGAGGTCGATCAGCACGACATCGAACGTGCCCATCCACTCGGGCTTCGGCCGCCGTACCTCGCCATAGAGGCTGAACACCGGCATCCCGTAGGTCGGATCGGTGAAGTCCGGCGACTCCATCATATTGTCCTGCAGGTCGCCGCGCACGCCATGCTGTGGGCCGAATACCGCCGTTACGTTCACTCCCGCCGCCACGAGCGCGTCGAGCGAATGCATCAGGTTGGCGGTCACCGACGCCGGATGCGCGAGCAGCGCGACGCGCTTGCCCTCCAGCGGCGCGCGCAAAGCGGGGTCGGCGAGCAGCCGATCGATACCGAACTTCATGAGGCGTCAGGTGCCGCGAGCCGCGCGACAAAGCAATCCCGCGCATGGAAATCGGGCGGGCCGTCCGGGTGCGCCAGCGCCCATAGCGATTTGGCGCCCGATAGCTCTTCGATCACTGTCGTCAGGCCGATCTCCCAACAGGGAGCGTCGGCAAGCCCCTCGAGTTGCACCAGCGCGCGCATCCTCGCTTCCTCGGCGGTCCGCGAGAAATGCTGCTCGACCACAATCGCATCGGCAGCATTGCGCATCCCGTCGCGATGATCGTCGAACGCGTAAGTGGCGAATTGCGACGACGGCGAGAGATTGTATTCGCGATACCCTTTGTCGCCGCGCGCGCCGACAAAGGCCTCGAAACAACTATGCTGCCAGAGCAGGTCGGCAAATTCGTGTCGCGCGGGCTCGGGCCAGCGCACGGCATCGATCGCGCCGCGCACGAGATAATCGAGCCGCAGCACGCCGCCGGCACCGCGCCGGGCATCGACCGTGATGCTGCGCACGGCGCTGCCGTGATGATCGGGATGCGGTTTCAGCTCGTAAGTGGGCACATCGCTTCCATCTGGAAAATCCCCGCAACTTCGCCTATGTGCGCGCCACTCCCATGGCAACGCAACTCCCCTCCCCGCCGCGAGTCGGCATGGTGTCGCTCGGCTGTCCGAAGAATCTCGTCGATTCCGAGCGCATCCTGACCAAGCTCCGCTCCGACGGCTATCAGATGTCGCCCGATTATGCCGGCGCGGACGTGGTGCTCGTCAACACCTGCGGTTTCCTCGATTCCGCCAAGGAGGAGAGCCTGGAAGCAATCGGCGAGGCGATCGCGGAGAACGGCCGCGTCATCGTTACCGGCTGCATGGGCAAGGAAGCCGAGACGATCCGCGCACGCTTCCCCGACGTGCTCGCCGTCACCGGGGCGCACCAATATGAAGAGGTGGTGGGCGCGGTCCACGACGCGGCGCCGATGCCGCCCAATGCCTTCCTCAACCTCGTCCCCGAGAGCGGGCTCAAGCTCACGCCGCGGCACTACAGCTATCTGAAGATCTCCGAGGGCTGCAACCATCGCTGCGCCTTCTGCATCATTCCAAGCTTGCGCGGCGATCTCGTCAGCCGCCGCCCCGACGCGATCCTGCGCGAGGCGGAGAAGCTGGTCGAGGCGGACACCAGGGAACTGCTGGTCATCAGCCAGGATACGTCGGCCTACGGCGTCGACATCAAGCATCATCCGCGGATGTGGCACGGCCGTGAGGTGCGCGCGCACATGACCGACCTCGCCCGCGAGCTCGGCCGGATCGCGCCGTGGGTCCGTCTTCACTACGTCTACCCCTATCCGCACGTCGACCACGTCATCCCGCTGATGGCCGAGGGGCTGGTGCTCCCCTATCTCGACATCCCGTTCCAGCATGCCAGCCGCAGCGTCCTCAAGGCGATGCGCCGCCCCGCCAACGAGGCCAAGGTGCTCGAACGCATCAAGGGCTGGCGCGCGATCTGCCCGGACATCGCGGTGCGATCGACCTTCGTCGTCGGCTTCCCCGGCGAGACCGAGGACGATTTCCGCTACCTCATGGACTGGCTCGAGGAAGCGCAGCTCGATCGCGTCGGCGCCTTCCGCTTCGAGCCCGTCGAGGGCGCCGCCGCCAACGCGCTGCCCGATCCGGTCCCCGAGCCAGTCAAGGAAGAGCGCTACGCCCGCCTGATGGCGCTGACCGCGCGCATCTCCGCCGAGAAGCTGGCGGCGAAGGTCGGCCGCACGCTCGACGTCATCATCGATGCAGTCGACGCGACGAGCGGCGGCGCCACCGGCCGCTCCAAGGCCGACGCGCCCGAGATCGACGGCGAGGTCCATCTGCGCGACGCCGGCCACCTTGCTATCGGCGACATCGTGGCGGTGACGATCGAGGATTCCGACGCGCACGACCTGTTCGGCGTTCCCGCCTAATCGCCTTCACACGCGGCGCGGAGGCGCTACAGTCGGCCCCGCAGGCAAGCGGGAGGCGGCGGTGGCGAAGAAGGACGACGAGGCCACGAGCGGCGCGCCGCAACGCTATCGCGCACCCGCGCTCGACAAGGGGCTCGACATCCTAGAACTGCTCGCCAGCGAGCCGCTGCCGATGACGCTGACCGCGATCGTCAACCGCCTCGAACGCTCGCATGGCGAGCTGTTCCGCATGGTGCAGGTGCTCGAATATCGCGGCTATATCGAGCAGGATCGCAGCAGCGACGGCTATCGGCTGACCGATCGGCTATTCTCGCTCGGCATGCAGCAGCCGCGCATCCAGAACCTCGTCGAGATCGCGCTGCCGATCATGCGGCAATTGACGATCGAGGTCGAGCAATCGTGCCACCTCGCGGTCCACACGCGCGGGCAGATGGTGGTGATCGCGCGGATGGAATCGAGCGAGCAGCTCGGCTTCTCGGTGCGTGTCGGCTATCGCCGCGCGCTGCATGAATCGGCCTCGGGTGCGGTACTCTACGCCTTCCAGCCCGCCGACATCCAGGAGCGCTGGGAAAAGCTCTTCGACCCCAAGCTGCCCAGGGCCGCGCTGGAGGCGTTCCGCGCCCATGCGCGGGCGATCGCCAAGCGCAAGGTCGAGCTGACGACCAGCCGCTTCGTCGAAGGGATCACCGACATCTCCGCGCCGGTGATGCGCGGCGGCGCAGCGGCGGCGGCGCTGACGGTGCCCTACATCAAGAAGGTGCTGCCCTCGGCCACGCCCGACGACACCGCCAGCGCCGTGCGCGCGGCCGCCGACCGCCTCTCCACCCAATTGACCGAAGGCGACAGCCGCATCTGAGTCAAAGGCCGCTTGCGCCGAATGTGCTTTGCACATATGAAAACGTGATCCATTGACGAAAGGTGGACGCGACGTGGCCAATTCGACCCGCAATCCGGCCACCGCGTTCGGGCGCGCACGATGAAGATCACGCGGCTCCGCGTCCTCGACATCCGCTTCCCGACCTCGATGCAGCTCGACGGATCGGACGCGATGAACCCCGATCCCGATTATTCGGCGGCTTATTGCATCCTCGAAACCGACGCGCCGGGCCTCGCCGGGCACGGGCTCACCTTCACGATCGGCCGCGGCAACGACATCTGCTGCGCGGCGATCGAGGCGCTCGCGCCGCTGATCGAGGGCCTCGACCTCGACTGGATCGCCGAGGACGGCGCGCGGTTCTGGCGGCATGTCACAGGCGACAGCCAGCTCCGCTGGATCGGCCCCGAAAAGGGTGTGATCCACCTCGCCGCCGGCGCGGTGGTGAACGCGGTGTGGGATCTGCTCGCCAAGCGCGCGGGCAAGCCTTTGTGGCGACTGATCGGCGAGATGGCACCCAAACAGATCGTCGGCCTGATCGACTTCCGCTACATCACCGATTGCATCACCCCCGACGAGGCGCTGGCGCTGCTCACCGAACGCGCCGAGGGCAAGGCGGCGCGGATCGCCGATCTCGAGGCGACCGGCTATCCCTGCTACACCACCTCGGCGGGCTGGCTCGGCTATTCGGACGACAAGCTCGCCCGATTATGCCGCGAGGCGATCGACCAGGGGTTCGACCACATCAAGCTCAAGGTCGGGCGCTCGCTCGACGACGATATCCGCCGCGTCGGCCTCGCGCGCGAGGTGATCGGGCCCGACCGCAAGCTGCTGATCGACGCCAACCAGATCTGGGAGGTCGACGACGCGATCGCGCACGTCCGCGCGCTCGCCTTCGCGCGGCCCTGGTTCATCGAGGAGCCGACCAGCCCCGACGACGTCGCCGGCCACCGCCGCATCCGCGAGGGCGTCGCGCCGATCAAGGTCGCGACCGGCGAGATGTGCCAGAACCGCATCCTCTTCAAACAGTTCATGGCCGAGGGCGCGATCGACGTCGTCCAGCTCGACGCGTGCCGGCTGGGCGGCGTCAACGAGGTGCTGGCGGTGCTGCTGATGGCGGCGAAATACGATCTGCCCGTCTGCCCGCACGCGGGCGGCGTCGGCCTGTGCGAATATGTCCAGCACCTCGCGATGATCGACTATCTGTGCTTCGCCGGCACCAAGGAGGGCCGCGTCGCCGAATATATCGACCATCTGCACGAGCATTTCGTCGAGCCCTGCGTGGTCGAGAACGCGGCATACCGCGCGCCGCAAGCGCCGGGTTTCTCGATCGAGATGAAGCCGGAGACGCTCGCCGATTATGCGTGGCCACGCCCGGCGGGCGCGCGCCGGGCGACGGGATAAACGCGGCCGACCTCTCTTCCGAAGGGCGCGGAGACGAGAAATCCGAAATATCGTCACCCCAGCGAAAGCTGGGGTCTTTCAACGTCGAACGACGCACTCGCCACATAGAGACCCCAGCTTTCGCTGGGGTGACGGATTTTTGGATGGCGGATCGTCGAGCGCCACCTTCGCTCGTGATCTTATCGCTGCACCACTGCCGGGCCGATGCCGCCGGCGCGGGTCGTGACCAACCCGGCGGGCGCCGCCGGACTTGGCGCGGCGGATGGAGACACGCATTGTTCGGCGATGAAGCGCGCGTGCTCAGGCATGGCCGCCACCCCGCGCGCGATCGCGGCGCGGATCGCGGGCAGCTTGGCAAGCTTGGCATCGGGCAAGGCATCGGCCAGCGGATCGTAGCGCTCGGGCTGCCAGCCCTGCCCTTCGAGCACCGCGACCCAGCTCGATTCGCCGAACAATTCGTCGTCGACGCGGAAGACGCGGCCGTGCCGCCGCCACAGCGCGAGCTTCTCCTCGAGCGTGTCGGGCAGCGACATCGCGCGGCAGGCATCCCAGAACGGCTCGCCGACGCGCTGGTTCACGCGATAGTGCAGGATGATGAAATCGCGGATGCGTTCATATTCCACCGCCGCCGAGCGGTTGTAGAAATCCACGTCGGGCTGGTGAAAATCGCGGTCCGGGAACAGGTTGAGCAGCTTCGACAGCCCGGTCTGGATCAGATGGATGCTGGTCGATTCGAGCGGTTCGAGGAATCCTGAGGCCAGCCCGAGCGCGAGTACGTTGCGGTTCCAGAAGAGCCGCCGCCGCCCGGTGGTGAAACGCAGCTTGTTGGGCTCGGCGAGCGGCGCGCCTTCCAGGTTGGCGCGCAGGATCGCCTCGGCCTCGTCATCCTCCATGTGCACGCTCGAATAGACGTGGCCGTTGCCGATGCGGTGCTGGAGGGGGATGCGCCATTGCCAGCCTGCCCGATGCGCGGTGCAACGCGTCAGCGGCTCGGGGTCGCCCGTCTTGGCGCAGGGCAAGGCAATCGCGCGGTCGCACGGCAGCCAATGCGTCCACGTCTCGTAGCCGGTCTTGAGCGCGCCTTCGATCAGCAGCCCGCGAAAGCCCGAGCAATCGATGAAGAAATCGGCCTCGATCTCCTCGCCGCTTTCCAGCCGCACGGCGCGCACGAAGCCGTTGTCGTGCATCGCCACCTCGACGACGCGGCCCTCGCGCCGTACCGCGCCCGCCGCCTCGGCGATCTCGCGGAGCATCTTCGCGTAGAGTGAGGCGTCGAACTGGTAGGCGTAGGCGATGTTCGACAGCGTGTTCTTCGGGTCCGGCGAGGGGCGGCAGAACTTGCCCGCGAGCGCCGCCATGCTCGGCAGGCTGTAATCGGTGAGCGCGCCGGCCGCCGCCGGGTCCGCCGCCCGCGCCCGCAGCCAATATTGGTGGAAGGGCAGCGCCCCGATGTCCGCGCCGTAGCGGCCGAAGGGATGGACGTAGCGCTCCCCCGCTTTGCCCCAGCCGACGAACTCGATCCCCAGCTTGAAGGTCGCGTTGGTGCGGCGGACGAAGTCGTTCTCGTCGATGCCCAGAAGCTGGTTCAGGTGCAGGATCGGCGGGATCGTCGCCTCCCCCACCCCGACCGTGCCGATCGCGTCCGATTCGACCACGGTAACGGTCACGTCGCGATCGGCGAGCGCGCGCCCGATCGTCGCGGCCGCCATCCAGCCGGCAGTGCCGCCGCCCACGATCACGATGCTGCGTATCGCCCGCCCGGTCATCCTCATTCTCCCCGCATTGCGCGTGTAGCGCACGCCGCCGCGCACGCCAATTTTCATATATGCTCTGTTTTTTTGTAGACGATAGTTGGGCGAAGTGATACCGCTATCGTCATGCCGCCGACAGGGCCCGCGAGAGGCCCGCGATCGATGCGCGGCGCGAGGGGCCGGTTGGCGGTGCTCTCTTGGGAGAAAGACCCGAAATCGCGGGCCTTGGGAGGGGTGCGACAATGGCGGTGATCGACACGCGGACGGGCAGCGCGACGGCGGCCCTGCGAACGGCCTGGCTGGTCGGCGCTTCGGCGCTCGCGCTGCTGGCGGTTCCCGCGCGCGCACAGACGACGACGGAGCCCACCGCCGATGCGCCGCCGCCCGATCAGCAGCTTCCGCCCGACGACCAAGAAGCCGACACGATCGTCGTCACCGGCCTGCGCGCCTCGCTCGCCTCCGCGCAGGCGATCAAGCGCAATTCGGGCCAGTTCGTCGATTCGGTCACCGCGATCGACATCGGCAAGCTGCCCGACAAGAACGTCGCCGAGGCGCTGCAACGCATCTCGGGCATCCAGATCACGCGCAACCGCGGCGAGGGATCGAGCATCGCCATCCGCGGCCTCACCCAGGTGCGCACCGAGGTCAACGGCCGCGATGTCTTCGGCGCGAGCTTCGGTGATGGAACACGTGGCAACACCGGCCGTGCGCTGAGCTTCGAGGACGTGCCCTCGGAGCTGCTCGCCGGCGTCGACGTCTACAAGAACCCGTCGGCGATGATGATCGAGGGCGGCGTGGGCGGCCTCGTCAACCTGCGCACGCGGATGCCGTTCGACCAGGCGGACGACAAGCTCCTCCTCTCGGGCACGGTCGGGCTCAACTATTACGACCTGATCGACGACAGCCGCTTCAACGCCTCGCTGCTCGCGAGCAAGCGCTGGAAGACCGGGATCGGCGACATCGGCGTGCTCGTCGACGTCTCCACCTTCGAGGGCGCGTTCCGATCCGACGACATCACGATCGAGCCCTATTTCGACCGCAGCGACATCCCTGGTTCCGAAGGCACGGTGCGCTCCGTCCCCGACGGTGCGGGGATCGGCATCACCTTCGGCCAGCGCAAGCGGCGCGGCTTCTACGGCGCGGTGCAATGGGCGCCGTCGAGCGATCTCGAATTCTACGGCCAGGTGTTCCGCACCGATTATCTGATCGAGACGCCCAACTACACGTCGTTCGTCACCTGCGGCACCGACGTCAATTGCGCGACCAACACGATGCAGCCGAACGGGCCGTTCGCGTTCGACGAGGACGGGACATTCGTCAGCGGCAGCTTCTCGGGCTTCGGCGCGACCGCGAACAACACCCAGTTCACCAGCAACCGATCGATCACCACCGATTATTCGGCCGGGTTCAAGTGGCACGCGGGCGATCACCTCAAGATCAACGGCGACTTCCAATATGTCGACGCCACCGCCGAGAACCGCAGCTTCACCGCCTTCCCGCAACGCGACGGCGGCACGCTCTCGATCGATCTGTCGGGCAAGCTGCCGCAGATCCAGTTCGGCCCCGCGGGCGTCGACGATCCGGCGAATTACTACATCATCGCGCTGATGGATCACCTCGAGGACAGCAACGCGCATGAATATGCCGGCCGGCTCGACCTCGAATGGGATTTCGACGAAGGCAGCGTGCTCCAGGATTTCACCGCGGGCGTGCGCTACACCGATCGCTCGGCGATCAACCGCTCGACGCCGTACAACTGGCAGTTCCTGTCGGCACCCTGGGCGGGCAATTCGCTGCCGCTCACCAATTATGCGATCTCGAACCCGTTCGACGCCGATTTCTTCTATGGCGACGGCACGGGGGTGGTGGGCAACGTGCCCTTCTTCAATTGGCCGACCTTGCGCAACGGCGGCGAGACCTTCCTCAATCTTTCGGAAGCCGCCGGGCCTTCGGGCGGCGCGGGCCCCTATCCGCGCAATCTGATCGACTACACCGGCAACGACATCAACACGCAGCACGAGAAGACCTACGCCGCCTATGCGATGCTGCGCTTCGATTTCGCGCGCAGCGGGGGCCTGCCGCTCGACGGCAATATCGGCGTGCGCGTCATCAAGACCAAGAACGACGCCGTCGGGCAGTACGTGCTCACCTATCGCGACGCCGACGCGCCTACGACCGACATCAACGTCACCACCCCGTTCAGCGGCGCGCAGGATTATACCGAGGTGCTGCCCAGCCTGAACCTGCGCTACCACCTCACCGACAATCTGCAGGCGCGCTTCGCGGCTTCGCGTGGGCTCTCGCGCCCGCCCTTCTATGACATGCGCGCGATCTTCAACCTGACGGAGAATTACCGCACGCCCACGGGGTGCCCCGACGGCGGCGATGCCTCCGATCCGGCCTGCACGCCCGAATTCGTCAACAACACCGGCACCGGCGGCAATCCGAACCTCAAGCCGCTGACCGTCGACCAGGCCGACATCGCACTCGAATGGTATCCGAGTTCGACGACGATGCTTTACGGCACCTTGTTCTACAAGAAGGTCAAGAATTTCGAGGGCACCGCGGTCTACGATCAGACCTTCGACGTGCCCGGCAAGGGGCCGCAGACCTTCCAGGTGACGGCGCAGGTCAACGGCGACGCCGGCACGATCAAGGGCTTCGAGGTCGGCGGCAACACCTTCTTCAGCTTCCTGCCTTCGCCATTCGATGGTTTCGGCGCGCAGGCCAACCTCACCTATGTCGATTCGAAGGCGCCGAGCCTCGTCTCGTTCGACGCCAACGGCCGCCCGTTGCAGACGCCGCTGCAAGGGCTGTCGCGGTGGAGCTACAACCTCGTCGGCTTCTACGAGAAATACGGCTTCACCGCGCGCGCGGCGTGGAACTGGCGCAACGACTATCTGGACACCGTCAACGGCAACGGCACCGGCGCGGTGCCGATCTATCGCCGCCCCTACGGCCAGCTCGACGCCAGCATCTCTTATGATTTCACGCCGTTCTTCTCGGTCAGCCTCGACGGCGTCAACCTGACGCGCGAGATGAAGCAGAGCTATCAGGCGACGCCCAACCACCCGCGCGATTACCTGCAGGAGGATCGCCGCATCGGCATCTCGCTCAGGCTGAGGACACCGTAAAGGGGGGCGCGGCGTCGGGCGGAGCCATCCGACCGGCGCCGTCGCAAGCGCGACTGTTTTCAGCTTCGCCGGATCGGCACCGGCCCGCTCCCCCACCCGACCTCCCAACAGGGTATTCTATGGGAGGTCGGGTGGGGGAGCATCAGGTCGGCCGTGCCCCCGGCACGGCCTGAACGGTGTGGGACACCGTTCACCCGATGCTGGCTGGTGCCGCTAGCGCATCGTGCTCAAAATCGGGATCACCTCCCAACTCCGTTCGTTTCGAGCGCAGTCGAGAAACAGTGCGCAGCACCTCAAACATGCTTCTCGACGTCGCTCGAAGCGAACGGATCAGTTAAACGCTCGACGCTCTAGCGTTTCAGGGTGCGATCCGCGAAGGCGATGTAGTTGGTCCAGTCCTCCGGCGTGATCTCGTGCGGGCCGGTGCGGATGTGATAGCCGATACGACCGCCGATCGGATGATCGGGGCGCGGCATGGTGTCGGTCTCCAGGCCCTTGTAGCCGAACAGGTGATAGACCCGATCGGCCCCGCGCGCGGCGAGGAACTCGCCTTTCGGGTCCGACCACCAATCCTCGGTCGCGCTCGCGACGTAGACGGGGCGCGGCGCGATCAGCGCGATCAGCTCGTGCGCATCGATCGGCAGCGCCTCCGCGCGTGACGCATAGGTCTTGAAGCGGGGCGCGAACCAGTAATCGTTCATCACCCGGATCGTCTCGCCGAAATCGCGGCGATAGAGCGCGGCCCCGCCCTCCCCGCTGTCGTTCGAGACGACCATCGCGAAGCGCGGATCGACGGCGCCTGCCCAGAGCGCCGCCTTGCCGTAGCGCGAATGGCCGATCGCGATGACGCGGTGTTCGTCCACGTCCGGATCGGTCACGAGATAGTCGCAGGCGCGGCTCAGCCCCCAGGCCCAGGTGGCGATCACACCCCAATGATCGGGCGCCGAGGGGCTGATCGGATAATGCGGCTGGATGCTGTCGGCGCGCTTGCCGTCGCCGTCGGGGTAGAGGTCGCCGGGGAAGAAGGTCGCGACGCCGTAGCCCGCCGCGAGGATCTGCGCGATCGGCCATTCGCCGGCCTCGATCCCGCGCGAGGCCTCGGTCGCGCGATGCTTGACGATGCCCTTGCCCGGCGCCGCGACCCAGCCGGTCGCGATGTGGATCGCCGGATCGGCCGCGACGGCCTGGTTGCCGTGGAAATTGAGGCCGACGAAGACCGGCACCGGCCCCTTTGCGCCGGCGGGCAGGTAGAGCAGCAGCGACGTCTGCGGCCCCTCCGCGCGGCCGTCGAAAAGGAGCGTCACCTGCTTGCGCACCGCACGACCGTCGAGCGCGTGGCGATCGAGATCGGTCACCTCGACCCGCATGTGCTCGGGCGCGGGCGGCACGACGCCGTAGATATGATGCGTGAAGAGCGCGAGCAGCTCGGGCCGGCGGCGGGTCGTCCATTGTTCGGCGCTGGTGACGCGCGTGCCGTCCGCCATCACCAGCGGATCGGGCAGCGTATAGGCGCCCACCTTCGCCTCGTCCGAATTGCCGTCGAGCTGCGCCGACGCGGGCACGGCGAGGAGTAGCGCGAATGCCGCGAGGGCCGCGGACGACAAGAGGCTGGATGCACGAGTCATGCGCCCAGCCTCTTCCCCCTTTTGCTTCCGATCAAGGATCAGAAGTTGATGTGGAACCCGAGCTGATACGAGCGGTCACGCTGGTTCGCCAGCGACGGCCTGAGCGCGGTGCCGTAATATTGATTCTGATAGGCGACAGTCGCGTTGACCATGTCCGCCTTGACCGAGAGCCAGTCGGTCACGTTGTAAGTCGCCGAGACATCGAGCGATTCCTGCGGCGCGTTCCACACGCTTTGCAGCGGATCGGCATTGTTGCTCTGGATGCTGCGCGAGCGCCAGTTGTACGAGACGTGAAGCGAGACCGGCCCCTTCTCGTAAATGCCGGTGACGTTGTAGGCGTTCTTCGAAAGCTGGTCGGCAGGCACTTTGCGGTCGATGCCGACGATCTCCAGCGCGCTGTCCACATAGGTATAGTTGCCCTGGATGCCGAGCCCGGAAAGCACGCCCGGCAGGAAATCGAAAAATTGCTGATAGGTAAGCTCGAAGCCTTTGATCGTGCCGTCGCCGCTGTTGCGCGGACGGCTGACCTGGTAGGTTTCGCCGTTGATCGTTTCGTCGGCGTAGAATTCCTGAACGAATCCGGTGACGTCCTTGTAGAAGACCGACGCTGCAGCATAGTTCGACTTGCCGAAATAATATTCGAGGCTGGCGTCATACTGATCGGCCCTGGTCGGCTTGAGCGCGGGGTTCCCGCCGCTCGCCGTCATGCTGACGGGATTGAGCAGCAGCGCCGGCGAAAGCTTTCCGAATTCCGGCCGCGTGATCGCCTTCGAATAAGCGAGGCGCAGGAACAGATCGGGCGTGAACTGGAAGCGGATATTGGCGCTCGGCAGCCAGTTCTCGTAGGGCGTGCCGCCGGTCAGCGGCTGATAGTCGCCATTCTCGTCCTCGACGAGCACGGTCTGCTCGCCGTCGGTGCGGACGTAACGCAGGCCGAGATTGCCGTCGACCGGCAGCGATCCGAGGTCAAAGCCGAACTGCGTCTCGGCATAGCCGGCAAGCGTCGTCTCGCGATAATCGTAGTGGCTGCCCGGATCGGCGGCCGGATCACCCGGCGGCAGGCCGAACAGCGCGCGGGTGCGCGCCGCATTGTTCATGAAGCGATGCCGGATCGCGACCCACTGGTTGGTCGAGACGTCCTGATCGGTGAACAGATCGTCGGGCGTCAGCTCGGTGATCGCCGAATAAGGCTGGGTCAGCCCGTTTCCGCCCTGCGACAGGAAGTCGTAGATCGCGCGATGGTGCGCCCAGCGGAAACCGGCCATCAGCGTCTTGATCGGGCCGGCGTCGAGATCGTAGCTCGCATCGACGCGGAACGAGGGCTCGCGGCCGTCTTGCTGAGTGCCGTATTCGAAATAGCTGACATTGCCGTAGGCGTCGGGATCGGTGAGATCGATACCCGAGACCGCGACATCGGGCGTATCGCCGTCGAGATTGAAATCCGCGCGGTCCGCGCGCGCGGTGATCGTGGCGCTGCGATAGTAGAACGGGCCGTGGCTGCGCACGTAGGAACCCTCGGCCGACAGCGTGAAGCGATCCGCGGTGTATTTGCCGCCGAAGGCGACATTGATCGTGTCGTATGGATTGTCGGCTTGCCCAACGCCCGATTTCAGCACCGGATTGGCGATCGAGTAGCTCGATGCCACCGTCGATCCGTCCTTGAATGTCGGTGTGCCGGTCCCGCTGCTCGCGCCGTCGGTCTCCACCGAAAGCTGCTGCGTATACGAATGTCCGCCCGAATGGGTGTAGGTCGTATCGAGATGAAGTTCGAGCGCGTCACTCGGGCGCCACTGCACCGCGCCGTAGAATCCGGAACGAACGCGGTTTCCGATTTCATAGCGCGGACGCACCCGTCCGGGGAGCGTAACCAGATCGGCGTCCGTGCCCGTGGCGCCGTCACCATTCACGTCGAACAGGCTGTCATTGTCCGAATAGCCGTTCGTCGAGGTCTGGTATCCCCCCGAATAATAACGCTCGAACTGGCCGCCCAGCAACACGCCGATCTCGCCGATGCCCGTCTGCCACCGGTTGGAGACCACACCGGAAATGCGCGGCCCCGCCTTATCCTGAAATTCGGAGTAGGTGGCGGCGCCGGTCAAGGCGAGATGAAAACCGTCGAAATCGAACGGATGCGCGGTGTGGATGTTGATGAGCCCGCCGAGCCCGCCTTCGATCTGATCGGCGGTCGCGGTCTTGTAGACGTCGACGCCCGACAGAATGTCGGAGGAGAAATCGAGCAGATGCGCGGAACGATCGGTGGTGCCGAAGAGCTGGCGGCCGTTCACCGTCGTCATCACCTCCTTCAGGCCATGGACGACATAGGAATTGCCCTCGCCGCGGGTATTGCGCGAGATTTGCACGCCCGGGATGCGCTGGAGCGTTTCGGCGATGTTGGTATCGGGCAGCTTGCCGATATCCTCCGCGACGATCGAATCCTGGATCTGACCGGACGTCCGCTTGATCGCAGCGGCATTCGAAAGCGACGCGCGCAGGCCCGTCACGACGATCTCGCCGTCCGTGGCCGCGCCCTCGTCCTGAAGAGCGGCGCCGGCGGCCGGCGCTGCCGCGGACGCGGCGTTGACCGCCTGCGCGTGCGCGGCGGGCGGCGCCAGCACCATTGCCGCCATCGCGACGGAACCCAGCAGAGAAACCTTGTCAGACATCTTCTTCTCCCATCGTGCGGCGCGTGATCCGCGCTTCTCTCGGCCGAACATGGGAATATCAATCTACCATTGTGGTATCTCAGTCAAGTCGCTTTCATGCACGAAAGCTTGTTGTACTTCACAGAGCCAGCACGCGATTGACATATCAGACAAATATTGCGCGCACTGTTGCACCGTCGCCACACCGCCTCGATGGATCATTCGAATCGAAATAGTGCCGAGATCGACAGACTGCCGGCGGCTCGATCGTCGCGCCTTGCGGCACCAGACGCGCCGTAGCGCGAGTCATTGTGTGCGCCTGACGATCGTACAAACAGCCCTGCCAATTGTGCGACACCGCGACGTGCGTCCAATCGGCAGCGTCGAAGGCCTGGCGCGGTTGCCTCACTCGCCGGCGCGGCGGCGCTGCCGGCAGTACGCGCGTCGAACACGGTCGATCGCCACGCCCTCGATCGGCCGGTCGCTGCGCTCGGCGATGGCGGCGCCCGGCAGCAGCGCCAGGCCGAGCCGCCTCACCAGTGCCACATCGTGCCGTCGGCGAGCCGCGCGACCGGAAGCTGCTTGGGATCGTAAGGGTATTTGGCCGCGAGTTTCTCGTCGATCGTGACACCGTGGCCCGGCGTCTCGCCCGCGATCAGATAGCCGTCCGCGAAGCGATAATCGTGCGGGAACACCGCGTCGGTCTCGGGGGTGTGACGCATATATTCCTGGATGCCGAAATTGGGCACCCAGGTATCGAAATGGAGCGCGGCGCCCATGCACACCGGCGACAGGTCTGTCGCGCCATGGCTGCCCGTGCGCACCTGATAGAGGCTCGCGAGATCGGCGATCCGGCGCAGATGCGTGATCCCGCCCGCGTGGACGACGGTGGTGCGAATGTAATCGATGAGTTGGTTCT